>JACCDZ010090794.1_pt1 | contig 36822 bp, 34 predicted proteins | sample 7449551 | NCBI WGS metagenome assembly JACCDZ01 (sample SAMN15323452, study PRJNA562643) | freshwater metagenome | isolation source: river surface water | place: USA:Blue River Watershed | collected 2017-08-18 | reverse complement strand
TCTATTAAAATACCGGCCACTGAATATATAAGAAAAAATATGGAAGAAATTATTATTACACTTTTGAATGCTAGAGAATAAACCAACAAAAAAAACAAATTAAATAAACAAATAAACAAATAAACAAATAAACAAATAAACAAATAAACAAATAAACAAATAAACAAATAAACAAATAAACAAATAAACAAATTAAACAAAAAAAACAAATTAAACAAAAAAAACAAATTAAACAAAAAAAACAAATTAAATAAAAATAAAAATTACACAAACAAACAAAATATTCATATTACCATAAAAAATATATTTTCATTTATATATTATATATAATATATTATATAAACCAATTTTTTATCAATGAGTCAAACAAATATTCCTGCAATAAATCCATCCTCTTTTTTTGATAAAGCAAAACTTTTTTTGGAAAGGCGGGCACAAATTGATATTAGCGATTCTGTTACAATAAATAATTTAAAAGTTCAATTGATTAAAAATGCCACCATGTTTGGTTTTGTATTAATATCCTGTATTTTCATTTTCTTCGCCATAACTGATCCCAAAGTTTTAACCAAACGCGCCCTATTTTATATTTTCGTCATTTTATTTCCCCTCTTATTTGGCACTTATTTTACATCGACCATGTTTGAAACCGGCGATAAATCCTCGCCGATGAAAATGATTTATATGGCCGGTGGATTATTTGCAATATCCATTTTGGGTTACTATTATTCGAAAGCCAATAAATCGTCGCTCCTATTTATGAATTCCATTATGTTTATATTGGTGGGAATTATAATTATAATAGGATTGGCAATTTTTTACTACATTTTTAGTAATTATTTGAAAAAACAAACCGGTGGGTTAGGATTCCTCATTAATTTCATTTTTTATATTCCTTGTATGTTTTCCGACTTTGTATCTTATGTGAAAAAGGAAGTCGGATTAACGCCCAATAATGTATTCATTATGTTCATTTTGGAAATATTGCTAATATTATTGTACCTTTTCATTCCGAAATTAATAGGAAAAATCGTGAGAAATAATAATAATTTAATTATGAACGAACCCATATATTTAAATCAAACAAAAACCATTGCTCAAAGTGATTTATTTATTGTGAAGAAAGACCCCACTGGCAAAAAAGTAAATCCGGATGACAATACCAACGTAACTTACCGAGATAGTAATTATTCGATTTCTTTTTGGGTATATGTAAATACAAACGGCGCTTCATCTGAGCATTATGTGAATGAGAGAACGATTTTTGATTATGCGGGTGGTAGACCACGATTGGTATATTTATCAGATGGAAATTTAAACGTAGATAAATTTAGAGTATATTTTACAAATGCTCACAATCCCCCAGAAGAAGGAGACAGTTATACAATTACCGCACCAACACAAAAATGGAATAATTTCGTATTTAATTATCGCGATGGCGTTGCTGATTTATTTATTAATGGTGTTTTAGAGAGAACTTTTGAATTTAAAAATGGATTAATGCCGAAAAAGGGGTCATTAATAGATAATATTACTGTGGGTGATGAAAATGGAATAAATGGTGCTATATGTAACGTGTGCTACTTCCCATATGTTCTTAATTCTTTTGATATAACGAGAACCTATAATTTATTGAGAAAGAAAAATCCTCCGGTATTCATGCAATAAATAATTTATTTGTAGAATATATAAAGTTATAAATATGAACGTAACAGTTATTGCTTTAGGCGTTGTAGTAATTGTATTGCTATATTTTTTATTCAAAATGTTTTATAAACAGGTCGCCGGAATTGATAAAAAATATTTGAAAGACGGTTCCACATCAATTGATAGATCAAAAATAAATAATAACAAATCAACTCGTTATAATTATTCTACATGGGTTTATGTAAATACATGGACTAGTAACGAAAAAACTTTAATATCAAAAGGTGACGTTAATTCACCAGAATTTAGATTATACTTAGATGATTCTTCTCCAAAATTAAAATGTTCTATTGCAACAAGTTCTGGTGGAAGTGAACCGGTTATTCAAATTACTGATAATTTTCCTGTTCAAAAATGGGTATATGTTATTGTAAGTGTCGATAATCAAATCGTGGATTGCTATCTTGATGGTAAATTAGTTCTCTCTAAGAAATTAACTGGAACATTAATTACACCTTTAGATTCAAATATAACTCTCGGTCAAGATACAAATAAACCAGATATTTATTTAGTTTCTCCCAAAAGAGAACCTACACCTATGGATCCTCAAACTGCCTGGAATAATTATTTAATGGGCAACGGTATGGGAACTACAAATTCCAATATCAAAATGTCTTACCTCCAAGACAATGTCGAAAAGAAATATATTTCTATTCCCGTATGAACACCAGAAAAAAACTATAATATTATGATATAGTATAATATTATAAATGGAAACTGCCAAAGAAACAATACAAAGTATAGGAGATAAAATACCGGAAATTACTGTGCCCGATGCTTCGGCGATTAAAGAAACAGCCAGTAAAGGTTTAGAAACTGTTACTTCCGGAATTACATCCGTGAAAGATAGTGTTGCCAATACCATATCGGAATTTTCATCAAAAGATGCTATCGATTCTAGTCAATCATTTTTAACTTCGAATGGTTTAATTGCCAAATTCGTGTTTTTGTTATTCATTGTGATTGTCTTTTTATTTTTAATGAATTTAGGAATTTCTTTGATTAGTTATTTTTCTCAACCATCTAAGAATCCCTATGTTTTAGCCGGTATGGTTCCCGGAAATTCCAATATAACTGTTCCTCAAGATCCATCTAATCCGGATTCAGTTACGGTTTTACGTTCAAATAACAAAGAAACTGGTTTGGAGTTCACTTGGTCCTTTTGGATTTTGGCACAAGATTTGGGGTCTGGAGCGCCAACATATAGTCATATTTTTAATAAGGGAAATGATACATATAATACAACATCTGGTATTGCTACAGTTAATAATGGACCTGGGGTTTATCTTGGCAAAGATGCATCAAATACATTATTAATAGTTATGGATACAGTGACATCAAATTCAACAATTAGCACAAACTCGTTACCTGTTACCAATTTCCCTCTTAAAAAATGGGTTCATGTGGCTATTCGCATGGAAAATACAATGATGGATGTCTATGTTAATGGCACAATTTCAGCGAGAAAACCATATACCGAATTACCTAAGCAAAATTACGAGGATGTTCATATTGGAAAAAATAGCGGATTTAATGGTCAATTATCCGATATCGCCTATTATTCCAAAGCATTAGGCGTATTTGAAATTAACAATATTATTTTGAAAGGACCCAATTTAACACAAAGTTCTGCAGTCAAATCCAATATTGGATTCTATAGTTATTTGTCTAATATTTGGTATGGAAACAAACTATAAACGACAGTATGTCCATATTCTATTATATTTTATTCGATATATAATATAATAATATCTCAAAAATGTCAACCAATAATTTAATTTTCAATGTTTGTTCTCAATATAGAGCACGTCAATTATTTGTCCCTCCTACCCTTAATCGCATTGAGATGGGAACAATTCCAACAAGAACTATCGATAATCAACAAAACGTAACATTAGACCAATTAAATATGCGAAGAAAGGCCGAAATATTGCAATATAATCCCAATCGCCAAAGCAATCAAACAAATAGTGCCACAAAAACCCAAAAATTCGCGCTTTTAGTAAATGCCCCGCCAAGAATAAATAATTGGAATCGTGTCGCCAACAATGCCAATCAAGGTATTTCCGGGTGTTCCGACGATTTAACCCCCGTACCCACATCATCGAGTGACGTTCCAGGTCCAATAATGAACTTAATATATGATAAAAATATACCATTATATAATTATATTAATCCTGTTCAAACAAGAGGATATACCGATGTTACAAATGTATTACCTAATAATGAATTTCAATTTAATTATACTACAAATATTTTTATTCCTGAAAGCACAAGTGGGAATGTTATTTCGGCGTACTTCAAGGACTTAAATCAGCAAAGACAAACAGTTCCACTTTCTTTCACAATTCCATTAGGGGTATATATGTCAGGAATAAGTGCAGGATCCAACAGTGCATCTATGACAATAACTTTGTCTAATATAACTATTGGATTATATTTAAATGATGGATTAATAACTTCAACTTCAACTTCAACTTCAAATACAATTACAAATCCAAATAATTCCATTGTTTTTAATGTGTCTGGAAAAACCGGAAATTTCAAATTCTTAAAATATTTAAAAAATATTTCATTAACAAATTATCAAGTAACAGTGCAAAGAGATATGATATATACAATTAAAATAAGTTATACTTTGGGAATTACAAATTATACGGATGCAAATATTTCAATCATATCTTTTGGAATTGTGGCCAATATGGATTATTCATCTGGAATTATAGAAAATTGCAATGTTACCAGTTATCCTTCTCTTGATGAATATGTAAAAACAACTATTTCTGACAAATAGGTTGGCGAGATGCCAAAATCGATTCATAATAATAAATATTCATTTTATATTCATTTATTTCCTCATTTTCATAGAAAATATTATATGTCGATAAATCGAATTTGTATTCGTCTGTTTTATTAATAATAGTATGATACATATATTCCATAATATTTAATACGGTATAAGTATCCTTTTTAATGCTTTCCATATATTTTTCATTAGGAATTGTATTATGTAAAAAATCAATATACCAATGATTAAAAAAGCGGTCAAACTGCAATCCAGGATTTTTAACGATAGGAACATTTGCAACTCCCACAAATTGTTCCAAAATTTCACTATCCGTTATTTCAGCAGGGTCGACTGCATCAAAACTCATGCGTTTAGCTTCAATAAATAATGCCGGCAATTTCTTCAAAATTTTTATAAGGGATTCATATCTGGGACTATCTTCTTTAATATATGTTGTTATTAATGGAGATATTGATGATTTAAATTCGACTCCTAAATTAAGTTGCAACAATAAACTAAAAAAAGTATCAATATGTAATTTTAAAAATTCAAATTCCATTAAAACCCCATTCGATAATTCTATTCTTTTACCGTCGAATAATTCAACATATTTTAGTTTATTATATTTTAATAATACTGATTCATATTCTTCCTGTTTTGATTTATTAAATGCAATACGTAATTTAATATCTTCATCTGATAAAGTAATATCAGAATTATAATTATCCATGATTTTATTATATAAAGGCAATTTATCTTCCACAAAATATTTTAAATTACACAATTCCTCTTCTAATATTTTTAATTTGTAATCGGGAAATACTAATTCATAATAACTTCCACCGCGAACATTTATTATACCATATTCAATCATATACTTTTTAACAATTGCATCTATTTCCATATAGGACGTTATTTGTGAATTAAATATTATACAATCAGTTGTATATTTTCTGAAAAATTCACTAGACATATACGCTTCTGTAAATATTTTTGGAATATTTTCCTCGGAATGATTGTATTTTGATGCATGAACATATATTTTTCCGTCACACGTTACATCTTTTTCATCGGATAATTTTATAATATAGCAATATAATGAAGATTCCATAAAATATATAATAGTAGTTATATATTTTAAATTTTATATATTTTGTTTGAATTATTATTTATTTATTTTGTGACAAAGTAGGATTCAAACAAATTTCGCGATTAGGATAAATTTGTCCTGACATGCATTTATCAGATTCGGAGATTTCTATACAACCGCGTTTATCTTGATATTCCCCCACTAAACACCATTGAGACTTGGAACTAGAAATCGGATTTTGTATAGGGTTTGACGCCGGAGTTGGTTCAGGCTCTTTTGGAGGAATGCTCGGTGGAGATGTAGATAATGCATTATCTAATGAGGTTTTTACTTTTGCATCGACGGATGATTGACTGGCCGTTTTCAATAAATTTCCAACATCTTCAACCGCACCAGTTGCTAAATCAATTCCTCCCTTAGTTACGTCACCTACCACATCGGAGGTTTTAACAATAACTGATCCAGTTGTGTATCCAAAAAAAGAAAGAATACTTTGAACCAATGGACCAAATAAATCGGTTAACCATTCTAAAACACTTCCCAAAATAGTAAAAATATTTATTCCTAAAATAGATAAAATAAGAAGAATAACTAATATTATAATAACAACATTTTTACCACTAAACAAATCACTGGTTGATTCCGGGATAATATTATCAGTTTTAAATATACTTCCATTTGAAGTAACTGGAGTTCCTGTATTTGATTCCATTAATAAGATATATAATATATATTTCTAGAATAAATTGCAACTATAAATATATTATTTTATGGGAAAAAGTAAATAGAGGAATTCGTTTATATTAAATTATTACTTTATTCTGAAATAGTAAAATGATATTTTTTAATATTATAGAAACTTCATTCTTCATTAGTTTAGCAATTACTTTTATATTAGTATTTTTATTAATGTACTTTTTTAAAAAGAAAGTAAATACTTTGGAAAGTAAATACGATGCTATTCTTACTATTGTAGGAAATGTAGTTAAAGAAGTAAATATACTTAGGCAGGCAATAATGCATACTAGTGTTTTACATAATATGAATTCGCCTTCTTCCATTGTAGTTAATACGGTTTCTTCAAACAATGTGCCGGAAAGACCTTTGCATACCATAGAGGAATTAGATAGCGAGTCGTCGGATTCCGATTCTGATTCCGAATACGAAGACGACGCCGAAGATGAAGGCGAAGAAGAGTCTGAAACAGATGAGATGGAATCTACACAAAATATACATATGGTTTCTGTTGAAAAAGGCGAAATTTCCGACTCGGATTCTGATCCCGATTATTTACCGAATTATTCAGATAGCGAATCCGATGAAGATTTTATAGGAGAAGAGGAAGAAATAGTATTTGATAATTCGCCAATCGAACTTGATGTTGAAAGTGAAATTGCGCCTCCATTAGAACTTTCAGAGGAAATGCATGAAGAATCTGTGGAAATTTCAGTTCCTATATCAGTATCAGAAACAGATGCAGTTTTAGAACCAACACAAGAAGAAACAGTTCCTTTATATTCTGGACCCAGTGAAATATTAGATATTACATATGAAGCAGATGACCACGAGGATGTTGCGGAAAAACCGATAGAAGAACAAGAGGACAAAGAATCATACAAAAAAATGAATATTCATCAATTAAAGGCGTTGGTGGTTACAAAAGGATTGGTTTCTGATGCGAGTAAAATGAAAAAAAATGAGATTATTCGTATTTTGGAAGGAACAATATAAAGTCTTTTTACGTAAAAATTATATATAAGAAATATATAATGTTTTCTTTTTATACAACCGGTGAAAATTTAAAGTGCGCCTATCCTATTATCAAAGAAACGATTCCTCGTTCATCTTTAGGATATAATACAAATAATGTTTATCCTCAATTTCCTCCAAATATGAGCGATGGTCGCGCAATTGTGGCATCTTGGCAACCAGAAGCAGTTTTAAATAATGATTTATTGAAACAAAGTGGCGTCAGAACCAATTTGGATTATCGCAGATTTTTAACACATAATGCTATTGATATTATGACTTATAATATGACGGAAGCATGCAATGATGTTGGATATTACAAACGTTTTGCGAAAGCCGAAGATATGGGGTCAAATGCTGTTGCATTTACTGCCAACGGACCACATATATATTCATCTATTAATGATAATACTCCTGTTATGGGCGTTAGACATAGTGACTTAAAAGTCGATTATTTAACTAGAGAACAATTAAACTCCAAAAAGATTTCTCCAACAATTACGCAGGAGGAACTTTTGAGAATGGGGCGATAAAATTACGATACAATATATGATATAATTTATGATATATTGCGAAAAATAAACATAAAAACATTTATGTAAATTATATATTCAAACAAAATAGTATTATAGATGAAATTGGTTAGTTTTGATGTTGGAATTAAAAATATGGCATATTGTATTTTTGACATAGGAATAAAAGAATCTACCCCTTTTTTCGAAATTTCTGCGTGGAATGTTATTAATTTAATGCCATCTGATCCACATATATCTGCCGAAGGAAAATGCAATTGCGAATTACAAACAAAAACCAAAAGAAATAAGCGCCAAAAAAGTGCCGAAGTAATCCCCCAGATAGTAGTGCCATTATGTGGAAAACAAGCCAAATACAATCTCGGAGATAGCAAATTTTTTTGCGAGAAACATGCGAAGAATTCCAAATATATTATGTTTTCAAAAGAATATTCTCAAACAAATTTGAAAAAGTTAAAAAATGTGGATCTAATTTCTATTTGTAATCGACATTTTATTTATTCCAATGAAAATGGGGTTTTAGTGCAAAATTTGACAAAACCCAATCTGCTTTTACTGTTGGAGACATTTTTTGCCAAAAATATGCTTTCTGTTATTAAGAAGGAAAAAAAAGAATCGGCTGCCGAAGTAAATCTTATTACGATTGGTCGTAACATGAAAAAGGAATTGCAAAAAATAAAGGAAATAGAAGATGTATCCCATGTGATAATAGAAAATCAGATATCACCAATTGCAAATAGAATGAAAACTATACAGGGTATGTTAGCACAATATTTTATTATGGCAGATACATCGGAAAATATTTCGACAAATATAGATTTTATATCATCGATTAATAAATTGAAAGGATATGATTTAGAATCAATTATAGAATCCGATGCAAATGAAAAAACCAAATATAAACAGCATAAAAACGATAGTGTTATTATTTGTTCAAAGTTTTTAGATGCAAATGAATCTCTTTTTAAATGGAAACCGATGTTAGATACACAAAAGAAGGATGATTTAGCTGATTGTTTTTTACAAGGAATTTGGTATTTAAAATCAAAAAATATTATATCTAATGCGAACGATTTAAAAATAACTAATCTATAAATTAATATAATTAAAATGGAAATCGATTTAGGATTAAATGATTTGGACGCATTGGCAATTGATTTAGAAGATAGTACCTTTTCTGGTGGTAATTCTAGTTCTTCCTTTGGTCCTGGTATTGAATTATTAATGAATGATAAGAAACGCAGTGCTTCTCATAGTGTAAATGTTGAATTGGATGATTTAGATAATATGGAAAATGAATTGAATAATTTGTCTAGTTCTGTAAGTGGAAATAAACCTTCCGGTGGTCAAAGCAGTTCTAGTGGTGGAGGATTTGGCAGTTTTGCATCGAATCTTTTTAACATGGACAGTTCTTCCCAAAATGCCGAAAAAAATGACTCCAAATTAGGTCAGGCAACTAAAGACACTACTGGTACTACTAAAACCTGGGATGGTTTCACAAAAATTAATGATATTCCTACTGAAACATTTAGTTCCAGTTCCAATATGACTGAACGTGAGAAACGTCGCAAGAAGAAGCATATGATTAAGAAATTGGAAGAATGGTATGAGAAGGGGCAAATAAAGAATATTACCCATTTTAATAATGATTCTGATTATCAAGAAGTCGAGGATGAATACGAAACCTTTTTGGAGGAAAAACGTAAGAAGGATGCTATTAAATTACAAGGATGGTGGTTTATGACAGCAGTAAATTCGATTGAATATGCTAATGCGGCTTTTGATCCCTTTGGAATTAATTTAGATGGATGGGGAGAGCAAATATCAGAGGATATTGATAGTTATGAAGAGATTTTTTCGGAATTGCACGATAAATATAAGGGCGGTAAAATGGCACCGGAATTATCCCTTTTATTGCGTTTAGGATTTTCGGCAGCAGTTGTTAATTTTACTAATAAAGCACTTTCTACTGCCACCCCCGGATTTAATGATGTTATTCGTCAAAGTCCAGAATTGATGAAAATGTTTACAAATGCTACAGTTAGTAGTATGAGTCAACAATCCCCCGGATTTGCTTTTGCAAATAATATCGCAAATGGTGGTAATGGCGGAGGAAATAGACCAGAACCTGTAAATACTTCTTATGGTCCACCTCCAGCACCAGTAGAAACTAAAAATGCACCCGCACCTCAAAGACCTGGAATGAATTTTAATGATTTGCCGGGAAATAGACAAGATATTAATGCCGCAAGAGGAACAATGTTTCGCGAAAAAGGAGTTGATATGACCAATACATATTCTGACCCAAATAAACAGGAAAAATCCATTCGTACACCTTCTCAATTTAATCCTTCTTCTGTCGAATCCAATACAAATTCACGTCAGGAAATGCGCGGACCTCAAAATTCGGATATAAATAATTTATTATCCGGTTTAAAAACTAGAACAATAAATATTCACGAACCATCTCCTGCACCAAACCAACAGATGAATTTCAAAGAAGATGATTCTCTTATTTCCATTGCTTCATTAAAAGATATGCAAGGTACAAGTATGCCAAAAAGAGTAAACCGCGGGAGAAATCGATCTGATAAAAATACCAGTAGTATTTCATTAGATATATAAATATAAAATAAAACACATAAAGATTAAATAATATATTATCTATTAAATTTGATATAATATATTACACACATAAATATGGTATTCGCAAGATTATTAGTAAAATATCCTAGAGCAGGATTGACAGCAGTTATTATTGGCGGAACATCATGGAGTGGTTTGGGATTTTATCGCGGAACACAGCATTATAAATATCGTACTGAATATTATAAAAGAAATTATTTTTATTCAGATGCATTTATAATGGGATTATTTGGTACGACTTTATATTCAGCACCACCTTTTTGTTTTTTTATGATTTATAAGGAATTACAACGGTTGGAAACAAATATTCGACATTTGGAAATAAAAGATGTAGTAGATTATAATTCATTATTATGATAATGAATATTATAATATAATAATTTTTGTAAATAATATAAAATTATTATATGTATTATATTATTATTTATATTTTACGTCAAAATAAAAATGGATATTAAAAAAATAGGAATTTTTTTGGCAATTTCTGGGGTATTACTTCCCTATACATCTATATATGAAAATGTGAAAACAGAAATAACCAAATATTCTACTCGTACGTTTTTTTGGATAAGTAAACAAATCGCAAAGGTAAAAATTAATTATAATCATTTATATAATGAAAATTCTTTGATAAAGGGAATTTCTGATTGGACCATTCAAAAATATAAATTATTGGAACCTTTAATGACAAACAAAAAATGCGAACCGAATTATAATACATGGATAATGAAGGGAACCTTATATTATTCGACATTTTCGTTACCGGAAAACTTGAAATATAGAGATTATTATTTTTCCTCCAGATTTACAGAATTTTATAAGAATATTAATTTAAACACGTGTGGATTTTATAATTTTGAAAAATATGATTCTTTGGAAGATTATAAGATAGCAACTGATTGTGGAATTTATAATAAATTAATGTTTGATAATTTTTATAATGTTCATTCGAATCATTGTATAAAATCTTTTTTGGAAATTAAAAACAATTCGGACAATTCTATTTTAAATAAAGATAATTTTACTATTATGAAATATGATGATAAAACTCATATAGTAAATATATGCAAACCTATTTCTGAAATTCCAAAAGAATTTGAAATAAAACATTCTAATATTCATTTTATTTCTATTGAATATAAACATCCCGAAATGGAAACCCCCTTATTTTTGGAAATTCCTATGTCATATTATATTGTTGGAAATGAATTATTTTCGTCCGGTTTTATTTTAAGATGTTTGGAATATCAATATACTGAATTTAAATTTGATAATAAATATGAAGTATCTTTAATGGATAATGAAATTAGAATGGAAACTTTACAATTTGGACAATATGTAAAAATTTTAGAAGATAAATATGAAATAATAAATAATAATAATAATAATAATATCGTATATGAACAACAATAAATAATATCAATAAACATATTAAAGATTTAATCCTAATTAATGTATAAGGGATTTATATTATACGAAATACAAATGAGTAATTCGACCCAACCCCTACCACATAATGCTCTAATTGGTAAATGGGATTTGTATTACCATTTACCATCTGACTCTAATTGGGATTTATCTAGTTTTAAAATAATTATGCCGGATATTGATAGTGCTGAAAAATTAATTGCGATTAATGAAAATTTGCCCGAGAGTATAGTGAAATTTTGTATGTTATTTGTTATGAGAAAGGGAATTACGCCTCTTTGGGAAGACCCGAAAAATAGACAGGGAGGATGTTTTTCATTTAAAGTAATTAATAATACTGTTCATGGTGTATGGAAATCCTTATTATATGCATTATGTGGAGAAACACTATGTGTTAATAAAAAGAATATGAATATTATTAATGGAATTACTATTTCACCTAAGAAAAAATTCTGTATTATTCGCATTTGGTTGGCAGATTGTTCTATTCAAGATCCATCTATGTTTGCAAATATTCCCGGATTAGAAAAAAAGAGTTGTTTATTTAAAAAGCATGAACCTGAATTTTGATTTTTTTAATTTTGTAAACAGTATTGTAAATTACAACCTTATATACGTAATAAAAATAAAAATTTTAGGAAAAATATGTATTATAATTATATAGATTTATAATACATGTCTAGAAAAACGGAGAAAACTACTTATGGTCGCAGACGTACTGACAAGCGTCGAAAAACGAATGGTACTCAAAAGCGTAGACGAACAAATCGCAGAAAACGTGATTTGCCACAGCAAACATTCGAACGTTATTTCCGGTATAATACAGATACGCCTATGAAAAGAACCGACACTATGTCTAGATATTACAGATAAACGTCTATTCTGTGATTTGTCCTATATATAAGACAAATCAGAATAGCGTATATGCTAGTTCTAGTATGTATTTTTATACATACTATAATAGACATGAAAATTCTTGTAAATAGAATATTATATTTGTAAAATTTGTAAATATAATATATGTAAATGCGTAAACTTCATCATAGTTTAGAAAATTCTATAGATAATATAATTTATATTTTAGTAGAAAAAATAGCACCATTTGTTTATACAAAATTGGGATTTAATGCAAATATAGTTACAACAATAGCAAATATATTTGGATTATTATCTATATATTTTATTTTTCAATATCAATTTATTTTATCTAGTATATTTTGGGTTTTTCTTATATTAGTGATTGTTTAGATGGTTATGTTGCTAGAAAATATAATCATGCAACCATATTTGGTGATTATTATGACCATATTAGTGATATTATTCGACATATTTTTATTTTTTGGTCTTTATACAAAATAAATCCTGGAATATTTTTCAATGTTTTACCTTATATATTTATTATATTAATTATTATAATTATGCATTTTGCATGCCAAGAAATTATTTATGGAGGAAATAAATCGCCAATTTTATATATATGTAAATATATATGTCCTTTTATTTCTAAAAATAATGCAGAATCGATAATAAAATATACAAAATATTTTGGTTCGGGTACCTTTAATTTTTTAATTAGTTTATTAATTTTATATTATGGGTATTGTTATTATAAACCAATTAATGCAACCGATAAAAATGGAATAAAAACAGATGAAATTATTGGAGACGAGGAAACTTTATAGATTTGTAAAATATTTTTAGTTTTTTATATGGAGTTTTTTTATATAAAAAATAAAATATTATAATAAAAATAAATACAATGATATAAAAAATAAATTTGGCAAAAGCATAGGATATATTGTATCCTGGTTGGGGTTGTGTATCAAGTTTTAAAATACTTATATAATTATTAAAAATTTTTTGAAATATAGTATTTAAAAAGGGAATATACTTTAATTCTTTACCCCAATTATTTTTATTTTCTGTTTGCGGAAATAACTGATAACATAATGGTATATAATAAATATAACTTCTTTTATATAAATTTAAAAAAATATCCCAATCTTGTATTATTTTTTTATTATTTTCAAACAAAACTTCTTTTTTTAAATTTTCACTATAAATACAACAATGGGTACCAACCGATAATCCTCTATATACATATCCATTATATGGAATTAATATTTTTGGTAATACTCCCAACTTAAAAATATAAGATTCATTTTTGTGTGTATTGTTAAATTTATTTATATTTGATATATGATATTTATCCTTTATTTTTTCGTCAAACATAAAATCGTCTTCCAAAATAAGTATATTTTTATATTTATTATCTTCTGAATGCTTAAAACATTGTAAAAATGCATCCGTTAAATCTTGATAAGATATTTTTTCAGGAAGAGTTTTTTCGCATTTTTTATAACCTTTATTATGCACAATATATACAATATTTGTTGGATGATATTTTGCCAATTGTTCCATGATAGAATCCATTCTTCCATTACCCTCTAAATTTATAATGTAAGTTGCATCTACAGTTTCATCTAATAATCCATCATTAAATATCTTTTTTTCAAATGTATAACAATATGTATTTTTATCAATTTCCATATAATAAATATAATATATTCAAACAAAATAATATATTTATCATGATATTACTTTCCACTCATCGCCTTGAATTCTTTCCAATTAATTTTTTTACCTTCCTCTTTTGGTGCAATTTCTTGTGCATGTTCTTTATCTAAATTATCACCACGGCGCAATGCAGAATCAATGTATAATTCTTTTAATAATTTTCCTACCATAACTGATCCCTCATTTTGGTCCACCTTTTCCTCTTCAATTAAATTTAGAACATATAACAACTTTTGCATAATATCTAAATCAATTTCATCTTTCAATAATTTATTGAAAATATCCGTATAATTAGTAAATAAAAAATTGCATTTTTCTTGTAATCTACCCTCAAACGATGAATAATCCTTATTCTTTAATTTCTGATTTTTAGCTTTATAAATTTCCATTTCTCTTATATCATCCCTAATTTTTAAACTGTGTTTTAATTTACGAATTTGTTCGGTATTATCCACATAATTATCCGAATTATTATCGATAAGTTTTTTAAGATTTAATCTCTCTTCGTTAGAAAAATTCATTTTATATAAAATAAAATCCGAATTATTTATGTCCATTTTTGCCGAATTTATATATCTTTTAGTTTTTTATTATTATCTTTTTATAAATTATAATAAAAATGAAACTTAAAACTCAACTTTTATTGCTCGGCGCTGTATTGTTCTTTATTATTTTAATTGCTCTTTATGCCGGAACTGGACCTGTTCCTTATTCTAAAGATACTCTTTTTAGCATCCAATATCCATATGAGGGATTTCAAGAAGGTGCTGTCGACGGCGAAGTAAAAAAAACAAATGAAATTACGCCATCAATGGCAAGTGCTCTTGAAAAGGTTGGAGTAAAACTTGATTCAGTCAAACCTAGTGAGAAAAAGGTGGAAGGATTTTCTGGATTATTGTCGGCACCTTACGGAGATGAAAAATCACTCGATATGTTTTCTCAATTGAGTTCTGGAAAATCTTGCACTCCATCTCCCTATAGTAATTCTCAAGGTTACTTATGTTTAGATGGAAATGCGTCTAAGATGCTTCAAACTCGCGGAGGAAATGCCACTGGAGGTGATGCACAAATCGGACATTAATGTCCATTCTAGTTTTATCCTATATTTTAGTAGGTTTTCATATTTTACATTTATATAAAATATTTATATATTATATAAATGGCATACAATAAACGCACGTCAAAAAGGAAAACCCGAAGAGGTGGCACAAAAAAAAAAGAATATATAAAAAATCCAATACCTGTTAAAATTACAAACGAAAACATTAAAAAATTTGTTTCGGCTTATATAGATAAAGGAAAAAATACTAAGGATTTGCCCATAAATCTTAGAGGAATCCCAATTGGAAAATGGGATGTATCGAAGGTTACAGATATGAATAAATTATTTTCTAATACAAAATTTAATGAAGATATTTCAGAATGGGATGTTTCGAACGTTACAAATATGTCACATATGTTTTATGCTACAACTATGTTTGACAAACCTTTAAACAATTGGGACGTTTCAAATGTTACAAATATGCATTATATGTTTTGTAGTACTTATGTATTTAATCAACCTTTAAATAATTGGGATGTGTCAAACGTAACTGATATGTCTTTAATGTTTGCATATGCGGAAAAATTTAATCAACCTTTAAATACATGGGATGTATCAAAAGTTAAGTTGATGACTGAGATATTTAGCGAATGTCCAATTGAACGAAAAAATTTTGAAAATTGGGAATTTAATGGATTATTAATAGAACCAGATATGGGTTCTTATGATTTACATCAAGTATATAAAAGATATCAACGTATGACACCTGAAGAAAAAAGTATTTTACATAATGAAAATATTAAATTAAGAAATGAATATTTTCCTTCAAGAAATAAAGCAAAATTTTTTAAAGCGCGCAAAGAAGTATTAAAACTAATGGACAAATTGGACGAAAAATATGAAACAATAGATACGCATTCTACTCCAAAAACATCTGCAGAAACACGCCATGAAAGAAATTTAAATATTTTAATGTATCAAATATACGAAAGATATCAACGTATGACACCTGAAGAGAAACGTATTTTACATAATGAAAATATTGAATTAAGAAATGAATATATTAATTCAAAAAATAAAGAAAAATTTTTAAAAGCGCACAAAGAAGTATTAAAACTAATGGATGTATTGGACGAAAAATATAAAACAATGGATACACATTCTACTCCAAACCCCCCTCCTCCAAAAACACCTACTCCAAAAACATCTGCTGAAAAACGACATGAACAAAATTTAGATATTTTAATGTACCATGATGGACCAGGAAGAGAATTACTTGAATATATTGGACCTGATAATTATGAAGAGGAAGAAAAATAAAAATTTATATTTTTATAAATAGTGTATATGACATATTAGTGTTTGTCCCATATTTTGAACAAAACTATAATAGTGTATAATATATTCTGCTATGTATCATTTTATAATAGAAAAATTTTATATAATTTAGTAGTTTTGCATATTTTACATTTATATAAAATATTTATATATTATATAAATGGCATACAATAAACGCACGTCAAAAAGGAAAAACCGAAAAGGCGGTACAAAAAAGAAGGGTTCAATCATGAGACATCATATAGGTAAATATGTAAAAAATTCAAAACCTGTTAAAATTACAAATGGGAATATTAGAAATTTTGTTATGGTTTATTTAGTTAAAGGAAAAAATAGTGAAGATTTGCCTATAAATCTTAGAGGAATACCTATTGGAAAATGGGACGTATCGAATGTTACAGATATGAGTAAATTATTTGCTAATACAAAAATGAATGAAGATATTTCAGAATGGGACGTTTCAAACGTTACAAATATGTTGGGGATGTTTTTATCTGCAACTATATTTGATAAACCCTTAAACAATTGGGACGTTTCAAGTGTTACTAATATGTCGGCTATGTTTGCTGATACACATGAATTTAATCAGTCTTTAGATAATTGGAATGTGTCAAAAGTAACTGATATGTCTTCTATGTTTGCGAGTGCAAAAAAATTTAATCAACCTTTAAATACATGGAATGTATCAAATGTTAAGAATTTTAAAGCCATATTTTACGAATGCCCAATTGAGCAGAAAAATTTTGAAAATTGGGAATTTAATTCATCAATACCTCAAATTTATTGGGGGTTTAATATATTACCAGAACATATGATATCTGGTTCGGATACTTTAGATGCAGTATATGCAAAATATAAATTTATGATGACCCCAGAAGAGAAAAGTATTTTGCACGATGCAAATATTAAATTAAGAAATAAATATGTTCCATTGAGAAATAAACCAAGATTTTTTAAAGCGCGTAAAGAAGTATTAAAACTAATGGACAAATTGGACGAAAAATATAAAACAATAGATAAACAATCTACTCCAAAAACACCTACGCCAAAAACATCTGCTGAAAAACGACATGAACAAAATTTAGATATTTTAATGTACCATGATGGACCAGGAAGAGACTTACTTGAATATGTTGGTCCTGATAAATACGAAGAGGAAGAAAAATAAAAATTTATATTTTTATAAATAGTGTATATGATGTTAAAAAAAACTAAAATATACTATAACAGTGAACACAATATGTTACATGTTGATGTCTATCATTACCCAAATCCATTAAATCAGAATCTAGTTCATGATTACATTTTTGTTTGAGAATGCATTTTATTTGATTATGGATTGCGTCAATTTTTTCATCGAATTTTTCTCTTTGAAAATATTCTATAATAGTTTTAGCATCTAATAATTGTTTTATTTCTTCTCTCGAATATCGTGTTGACATTTTATAAATAATATATTTAATATATTATTTATATTTTTTATTGAATTAATGTCTATTCTAGTATGTATCAAAATACATAGTAGAACTAGCATATACGCTATTTTGATTTGTCCTATATATAGGACAAATCCCAGAATAGACGTTAATGTTTATTTATTTTTTTTTCCTTCTTTCATCCCCTCCTTCTTTTTCTTATCTTCCATATCTTCCATACCTTCCATAAAATTTAAACCCCATCCGCGGGTCATTGACATAACTGGTTTATAAATAATAGTCCAAACAAGGGCAAAAATGATACCATGAACAACGGCAACAGTAATTTTTGACCCATTAGTAGGTAAACGAAGTAAAACACTAGGAGTTAAAGCAACAAAAAGAGCAACAAATACAGCAAAAAGAACCAAATTCATGATTTTTATATACTATCTAAATATTTTTATTTTTTCGTACAATATTATTATTACGTGTATAAACTTAAAAGAGTTTTATTTATAGGGTCTTCCTGCACATTAATCAAGGTTTCGGCCTGTTTTCTAGAAAGAGTAACGGGAAATTTAATATCCAAATTCCCGTCTTTTTTAAATATTTTACTTTCCGGTTTTACTAAACGTATTAAATTTAGTTTTGTATGTATTATTTCTAAACATCTCTTTAAATTTCGAACACCTTCTTCATTCTTTGTAAATTTTGTTTGATTTACCAAATATTGTAATGTATCATCGGGAAAAATTATATCTCCTTCATTGAAATTTACTTGTTCGCGAATTTTCGGCAATAAATAATTCTTTGCAATAATTATCTTTTCTTTAGCGTCATATCCCTTTGTTTGAATTCTATACATTCTATCACGCAAAATTGGATTAACCAAAGACTCATCATTATAACTAAAAATAAATAAACACTTGCTCAAATCAAAATCCACTTCCGAAAAATATTTATCGTGAAATTGACTATTTTGTGATGTATCCGTCAAATGTGTTAAAATTCCAATTATTTCTTGACCTTTTGGCGTATCACTTATTTTATCTAATTCGTCAAAATATATTACTGGATTCATGCACTTACTTTCTATTAAAATTTGAACAATTCTTCCCCAGGTACTTCCCTCATAAGTATAAGAATGACCTTCCAAAAAACTTCCATCTGATGCACCTCCCAATGCAATAAACGCGAATTCTCTACCCAAAATCTTGCTAATTCCCTCTTTTACCAATGTAGTTTTTCCGGTTCCCATTGGACCCTTAATTGCAATAGCACTTCCTAATGCACCTGGATTCGAAATCCATTGACCAACCATTTGCATAATTTGCATTTTGGCTTCTTCATGGCCATACGCGCATATATCCAATGTATTTTTTGCATCCTCCAAGAAATTATGTGATACCTCCAATCCATCTTTTATTGAAATAGAAAGATTTTTATATACACCAAACGGTATTTTCATAAAAGTATCTATCCAATTCTTTATTTTAAAATATTCGGAATCGCCGGGCGACATTTCCTTTAACATATTCAATTTTTGCAATGCAAATGCCTTATATTTTACAGGAATTTTCGATTGTAAAAGAGAAAGTCTATATGGTTTATCAATATTTGTTTGAGAATGAATTTCCTTTAATTGTCTTACTATTTCTAGTTGCTCTTTGTTTGAAAGTTTCTTTTTGAAATACTCAATTTCATTCGTTTTTTTATTATCGTCGCGTATGAGTTTATAATATAATTTGGTATTCTTTAATCTGGCCGACTTAATTAAACTATTCATATTTTTATTACATTCAGATACTGCTTTTTTTAACATTTTATTTTCCGGTTTTTTCTTTAATTTTTCAAACAAGTGCTTCTTTAAATCCAATAATTCCAAATATTCATTTTCCACGTCGGTTGCATTTTCATTAAGTTCTTCTTTTTCTTTTTGAGTTTTGTTTTTCTTCGATTTTTCAGTTTTGTTTGACTTTTCTTTATTTTGTTTATTTTTTTGAGGTTCTTTTTCTTTATTTTCTGTTTCATGTAAAATAAATTCCTGATAATTTTCTTTCATAAATGTTTTTTCATCGTCACTATTTACTTCATCTTCATCGCTATTTAAATGGTCTTCGTCGTCAATTATTTCTTCTTCGTCTCCATTTCCTCCGGCACCTCCAATAGTTAACATTATTTTGAAATTTTTCTTATCACTTTCATTCATTTCTTCCGAATCTTCTTCGTTATACGATTCGTCATCAATATCATCATTGTCGCTTATAAAACTATCCATATCATCGGATTCAGATAAGGAATCACTTTCAGATTCCTGTTTTTTATTGATTTTATTGATTTTTTGTTTTTTGTTTGAATTTTTCTTTTTTAATTTGTTTAATTGTTTGTATTTTCTTTTATTTTTACTTAATTCACTAGAATCATCTTCCGATGAAAAATAATTAGAAGAATCATATTCTTCCGAATATTCATCGATTATTTGGGAAGATTTTGATTTTTTATTAGCATATTTATTTTCATAATATTTAATAACATCTTCCACTGTTCTATTTTTGGAATTTTTTTTGGTTTTATTATATGATTTTTCAAATGCTTTCATAAATTCTTGTTTAAATGTATCACTATTTTTGTTTGAATCTGAACTACAAGTAGAATAACTTTCGGATTCTTCAATAGTTTCACTTTCATTTTCTGAAGATGACTCAGACTCAGAAGGCGGATCATCCTTCTTCTTTCTTAAATTATATTTTTTAGATTTAGAATAATTATCGGTTTTAATATGTGGCATTTCAAACAAAATATAGATTATACCAATATAGGTAATATTATATTTATATTATTTTATTTTATTCATTATATGCGTGTGTGTGATAAAGATAGAAAATCGAAACCCCCAAAAAATTGATTTAATACAATATAATTAAATTATATTCTACAAATTAATCTATTGATAAACCTATTTAAATATAACTTATAATATATATATTAACTCTAATAATGTCCTCTAATCAAATATCCAAGATGTACGAATATAAAGCCCCTTCTAAAGTTATTGGAGTTCAATTTAGTATGCTATCACCCGAAGAAATTCGCAAGAATTCTGTTGTCGAAATTACTTCGAGAGATACGTATATTAATAATAAACCAGTAATTGGAGGTTTATTCGACCCTCGTATGGGGGTTTTAGAATCGGGGTTATTATGTCCAACTGATGGATTAAATTATATAAATACGCCGGGTTATTTTGGGCATATTGAACTTGCTCGTCCGGTATTCTTTATTCAACACATCAAGGAAATTATGAAAATTTCTAGATGTATTTGTTATAAATGCAGTAAACTTTTAATTAATAAAACACAAAATAAACATGTATTTGATATGACTCCCGAAAATCGTTGGGAATATGTGAGTACTCTTGCCTCTAAAGTGAAACGCTGTGGCGATGCAACTGAAGATGGATGTGGTTACAAGCAACCAACCAAAATTAAGTTAGAGGGAATGTCGATGATTTATGCTTCATGGGAGTCCATTGATAATGAAGGAGACGATGACAAGAAAATTAAAACATGTCTTACTCCGGAATATCTTTTAAAATTATTCAAGAGAATTTCCGATGAAGATGTGCATTTTATGGGATTTAATCCCACTTGGTCTCGTCCGGATTGGATGATTTGTCAAGTTTTGCCAGTTCCTCCGCCCGCGGTTCGTCCTTCAGTTAAACATGATGCTCAACAAAGAAGCGAAGATGATTTGACACATATTTACTGCAATATAATTAAAACGAATAATGATTTATATAATAAGATAAAGGAAAATGCTCAGGCAAATGTAATTGAAAAACTCACGTTATTATTGCAATATTTTGTTGCTATGATTGTGAACAATAAGGTGAAAGGTTCTGAACCGATGGCCCAACGTTCCGGTCGTCCATTACAATGTATTATGGGTCGTCTCAATTCGAAGAATGGACGTATTCGTGGTAATTTAATGGGTAAACGTGTAGATTTTAGTGCTCGTTCCGTTATTACAGGTGATCCCAATTTATCTATTCGTCAATTGGGTGTTCCTTTGAAAGTGGCAATGAATTTGACGAAACCGGTGGTGGTTAATGACCGCAATCGAGATTTCCTTTTGAAATTGGTTCAAAATGGTCCTGATGGAGGACCAAATGGAGAACCTGGTGCTAAAATATTAGAACGAAGAAATGGCGAAAATATTTCATTGCGATATGTTGACCGTAATTCCATTCGATTGGAAAATGGCGACATTGTTCATCGTCATATGATGGACGGCGATGCTGTCTTATTTAATCGTCAACCTTCATTACATAGAATGAGTATGATGTGTCACATTGCTAAGATTATGAAGCGAGGTGATACTTTTAGAATGAATGTCGCCGATAGAAGGTTGTGTGTCGGCAACAGGGGGCGTTAAAAACGTGCTTCCCCCTAGTCACCATTATGGTGGCAAAATACCTTGTTGTTCGGGGAGTCCCTTAGAGCCTTAACTACCAAATCTGTACAGGAAACTTGCAGATGGCCGAGAATAGAACTCGGGTATGGTAAAAATGTTAATGGATTGGGTAATCCGCAGTGTTACTTCCTAACCTCGTTATGGTAAGAGTATGGAAGGCATTCAGAGACTGAACGGGTATTGGTGAACTATGAAAGACTAACCGTCTGGAGTTTGCTTAAGATACAGTCCAACCTGTTTGGAAACTTACAGGACCGATGTTCAACTAGTTGGATATCAAACTGACAAAACCTTACAATGCAGATCGACAAAATGACGCAAATATGCATTAGCATTTTACCAGTCGAGGTCTGCAACAGGAAGATTTAAAAAATTGATACTTCCTAGTGAATAACTTAAGTACTAAGTGGAAATTATATAAAGAAATAGTGATTATATAAAATATAAAATGTGTGACGATACTACCCTAAATAATGTCAAAAATTGTTCTAGATGCAATGAGACAAAAGAAGTAAATTTGTTTATTAAAAATAGAAATATTTGTAAAAATTGTAATAATGAAAGAAGACGAGACCAATTTAATAAAAAAAAAGAAACATTTTATGAAAATTGTGAAAACAAAATATGCAACACTTGTAATATTTTAAAACCAATTAATAAATTTTACACAAAAGGAAATTCTTGTATTGATTGTAAAAATGAAATTCGAAGAAAAAAATATAAAGAAGATGAAGAATATAGAAAAAAACATATTTTAATAACAGGTAATTTTAAAAAAGAAAAACGTAGAATTGCTAATGAAATTAAACAAAAAGAATTACAAGAATTAGAAGAAAAAATTGGGTCTGAAAATACAATTTGCAAATATTGTGGAGAAATTAAAAATAAATCACGATTTAGATATAACCGATTAAAATGCCGAGAATGTGAAAGAGATGAACCTGTATCTAGATTACTTAGAGGTTCTAGATGCAGAATCATGGCATCGTTAATTTCAAAAAAATTACATGTGGTTGATTACTTAGGATGTTGTGGAAATGATTATTTTAAATGGTTAAAATTTTCAGATTCTAACTACGAAGTAAAAAATGCTAATTGGCATATTGACCATGTTATACCTATATCTAAATTTAATATTTTAAATGAAGATGAACAATTACTTGCATTAAATTGGAGAAATACAATGCCTTTACCAGCAAGTGAAAATCTTTCAAAAAATAATAAAATAATTAAAGAACAAATAATCACACACATAAATAAATTAGAAGAATATCACAAAGAAAATAATATAGAATTTCCAAATAGTTTTAAAGAGTTATTTGCAAAACACCTTGATGCGGGAACCCCCTTAGAGCCTTAACTATCTAATAAATAGTTGAATCACTACCAAGTTTGTATAGGAAACTTACAAATGGCCGAGATTAGAACTCGGGTATGGTAATAATGTGAAGGATTGGGCAATCCGCAGTGTTACTTTCTAAGTCCGTTATGATAGGATACGAAAGGCATTCAGAGACTGAACGGGTGTTGGTAAACTATGATGGTCTAGTCAACCGGAGTTTGCTTAAGATACAGTCCGACCTGTTTGGAAACATACAGGGTCGATGTTCGACGGGGATGAAATGAATATGCATTCACCACAAAATGTTTTAGCAGAGACTGAATTGCGTCACCTGGCAGCAATTCCATGGCAAATTGTAAGTCCTGCAAATAATGCGCCAATTATTGGTATATTTCAAGATTCTATGTTAGGTGCGTATCGTTTTACACGCGATACGGTCACATTTACACCTAGAGATGCAATGAATTTACTAATGATGTATAAAAATGTAAATATTGATAAATTAAAAGAGAAGGGAGAAAAGATAAGTAGTTTTGATATTCTTTCGCAAATTATGCCTCCCCTTACAATGAAATATAAAACTAAGTTATATGAAGATGATCAAAGTGCCGAATATAATAAAAATAACATTTTTGAACTAAGAAATGGAGAATATATTCGAGGTCAATTAGATAAGGGTGTATTAGGCGGTGGAACTAAGGGTGTTCTTCACAGAATATGCAATGATTATGGTAATATGGCAGTATCAGATTTTATTGATAATTTCCAAAATATTATTACCGAATATATGAAATCGAGTTCATTCAGTGTTGGTGTAAGTGATTTAATTTCTGACCGTAAAACGTCAGAGAAAATCATTCAAACCATTACTGACCAAAAAATGGAAGTTCAATCTTTAATCGAACAATTGCATTTGGGAACATTTAAAAATGAAACTGCGGCGTCAAATCGCTCTGAATTTGAGTTAAGAGTTACCAATTTGTTGAACAAAGCAACGGATAAGGCAGGTAAAATTGGCAGAACCAGTCTAAGTAAAACAAATCGTTTCGTTATGATTGTTAATTCTGGGTCAAAAGGTTCTCCCATTAATATTTCCCAAATGATTTCTTGTGTTGGTCAACAATCTCCGGAAGGTAAACGTATTCCTTATGGATTTGACAGTCGTACATTACCACATTATAGTAAGTTTGATGATTCACCCGGCGCAAGAGGATTTGTAGAAAATTCTTATATTTCAGGATTAACTGCGCCGGAATTATTCTTTCATGCAATGGGTGGTCGTATTGGTCTTATCGACACGGCTGTGAAATCTGTATCATGGGAAACGCCTATAGTATTGTTGGATAATGGTAAACCTATTTATACTGAAATTGGAAGATGGATTGATAATATTATTGATACATCAAATTTTGTAAAAAAATATGAAGAAAAAAATATGGAATTAGTTAATATTAATACTAATACTGTATATGTTCCGACTATGAACGAAAATGGTATTGTTACTTGGGAAGAAATTACGGCAGTAACTAGACATGACCCTGGTAATGTTTTATATAAAATAAAATCATTGGGAGGTCGTTCAGTTATAGTTACTGAAAGCAAATCATTGCTTATTTGGAATAAAGAAAAACAAATATTTAATGAAGTTCTTACTCCAGAAATTAAAATAGGCGACTGTTTACCTGTAACAGAAACATTATGCGATTCTCCAATAGTATTAAATCATATAAATTTGTCAGAAATTCTTTCAAAAACTGAATTTATTTATGGTTCTGATTTTAATAAAGCAGTTGAATCTATGAATATTTCAATGAGTGGAAGAAATAAAATACCTGCAAATTGGTGGAATACAAATAATGGAAATTTATTTACATTACCGTACACCAAAAAATCTTCTTTACAACGAGCAATTATACGTTCAAATGTAAATAATATTGAAAATGGGTATGTTTATCCTTATCACGGAATTCGCAATGAATCAAAAATACCAGAATTATTTGAATTAAATGAAGTAAATGGTATATTTATTGGATTATATTTAGCAGATGGACATGTATCAAACGAGCATATTCACATTACTAAAAATAATATTAATATACAAAATTTTGTAAAGAACTGGTTTAATTCTCATAATATTCATTTTGAAGAACGCAAAAAAGAAAATAATTATGGTTCTAGTATAACTATAGTTGGTCATAATACTGTATTTGCAAAATTCTTAATGAAATGGGTAGGAAAAGGTGCCTCAAATAAACATGTTCCTTCGGAAGCATTTATATCTAATAAATTATTTATTAGAGGATTATTGAATGGTTACTTTTCTGGAGATGGAACTGTATCAAAAAATTCAATTGATGTTTCATCTGCATCAGAAAGATTAATTGAAGGAATTAATATGTTATGTTCAAAATTAGGAATTTTTGGTAAAGTATTTATGTCTCAATTAAAGAAAAATAATTTTGGAACAAAGAACATTAAACCTACATATAGATTAACTATTCGTTCTGATTGGGGAAAGAAGTTTGCCGAAGAAATTACATTATTGGAAGAGGTTAAACAAGAAAAATTAATTAACATTAAATGGACTAATAAATTAAATAAATTTCACAGTCATAATAATGTTGTATTAGACCCGATTGTTGAAATTACTCCTCTTAGTCCTGAAAATTATCCAAAAATGTATGATCTTACTATTCCTACAACTCTTAATTTTGGATTAGCAAATGGATTGCAGGTACGCGATACAAGTCAAACTGGCTATATTCAAAGACGACTTATCAAGGGTCTTGAAGATTTAAAAGTTGAATATGATATGACTGTTCGAAATAGTAAAGGTAAAATTATTCAATTTCAATATGGCGATGATGGATTTGATTCCACAAAAGTAGAGAGTCAAAATATTCCTCTTACCGAAATGAGTATTGAAGATATCTACATGCATTACGATATATTGGGATTAAATGATTATGACAATGATTTATTGCATATTTATAGTTCTGGTACAGTTTCTCGTATGAAAAAACAAAGATTAGAAAGTAAATCAAAATGCTATAAATATATTAATTTAATGATTGATAATAGAGATAAAATTGTTGAAAAAATATTTCACCAAAAGAATGAAAATGGAGTTAAACTTCCAGTTGCATTTCAAAGCATTATAAATAATATTCAGGGTCAATTAAATTTAAATTCAAATTCAATTGTTGATATTACACCTTTGGAAGCATTTGAATTAATTGAAGAATATTATAATAAATTATTAAAAATTACTTTTAATCCTCCTACCAAATTATTTGAAATCATGTATTTCTTCTATTTAACTCCCAGAGAATTACTTACAAATAAACGTTTTCATAGAAAAGGACTTCTCTTATTATTAGAAACCATTTTATTAAAATATAAGCAGGCAATTGTTCATCCGGGAGAAATGGTTGGAGTGATTGCCGGTCAATCAATTGGTGAACCTACTACACAACTCACTCTTAATACATTTCATCTTGCAGGTGTCGCATCTAAATCCAATGTCACTCGTGGTGTTCCAAGAATTGAAGAGATTCTCAGATTAACTAAAAATCCAAAGAATCCCTCTCTCACAATTCATTTAAAATCAGTCGATGAAGGAGACCAAGAAAAGGCGCAAAAATTCGCGAATATGATTGAACATACAAAATTAATTGATGTGGTAAAAAGTGTTCAAATCTGTTTTGATCCGATTGAAAGAAAAACTGCTATTGAAGAAGATCGTTTATTATTGGAACAATTCTACGAATTTGAAGATATGGTTAACGAATGTCTTGATAATCCAAACGCATATTATCAACAACCACAAAAATCAAAATGGATTATTCGCATGGAATTTGATACGGAATTATTACTCGATAAGAATATCACTACGGATGATATACATTTTGCCATAAAAAATAGTACTTACGGTGCCGATATTAATTGTGTATATTCCGATTATAACATGGACAAATTAGTTTTCCGCATTAGAACAAATAGTTCATTATTTGCGAAGAATAAGAAGAAGTCCGGCGCATCTCCTCTTGACCAATCGGATGATATATATTATTTAAAGAACTTTCAAGACACATTATTAAATAGTATTGTTTTAAGAGGTATATATGGCATTACAAATGTTCTTCCCAGAAAATTGCAAAATATGGTTGTAAAGGACGGAAAGGCCGAAAAAACAAAGGACGGTCGTCTTACAAAAGAAGATGGAAAATATGTTAAGAAGGATGTCTGGATTCTTGATACAACTGGTTCCAATTTACTCGATATATTATCACTTGATTTCATTGATTCACAAAGAACATTCAGTAATGATATTAAAGAGATATTTGATGTATTGGGCATTGAAGCAGCAAGAGAAACTGTTTATAATGAATTTGTAGATGTCATGGAATTTTCAGATGTATATATTAATTATCACCATTTAAGTTTATTGGCAGATCGTATGACATGTAATAAAGATATGGTTTCTATATTCCGTTCTGGTATATTAAATGATAATATTGGTCCTATTGGTAAATCGACTTTTGAGGTTCATACAGAAGTATTATTAAGTGCATCTAGACATGGAGAATTTGACCATATGAGAGGTGTTTCTGCTGCAGTAATGTTGGGTCAATATGGTTATTTTGGTACAAATGCATTTAATGTCGTACTAGATTTGAAAGAGATGGAGAATTTAGATTCAGTAGAAATAAATACAGAAGATAAAAATGAGGAAATAGAAAAAATGTTTGGAATTACAAAGAATGCCGAAGAAAAGGGTCAGTGCTCTAAGACTGATATTGAAATTAAAAATAATATAAAACATATTAAAATCGAAAATACTGAAAAGTGTGATGATGATTATGATATGGGATTTTAACGTCTATTCTGGGATTTGTCCTATATATAGGACAAATCAGAATAGCGTATATGCTAGTTCTACTATGTATTTTGATACATACTAGAATAGACATTAAATAAAAAAATAAATAATTAAATAAAAATAAATAAAGATATATGTATTCAATTGTATATAGTGTAAATATTTTTTTATTATGAATTTAGATATATTTCAAAGATTATTGTTTAGAAAAAATATTCATAACAATGAAATATATCAAGATATAGAACCTGATGAAATTCTGATGAATAGATTGTATTTACTTCATCCAGATGAATTGCCAAAAATAACTTCCATTTTTAATGAAAATATAAATAGTAAAATAAAAAAAAGTGATTCGCAAAATATGTGTTTAGAAATTGATACAACACCAACATGTTATTCGTGTCATTTTTTAATTGAATTAGTTTCCGATTGTTACAATTATATTTATAGTGTAAAAAATATTGATTAAACAAAATAATATAAATGTTCCATAATATTTATATTATAAAAATGGATTTCATTTCTCCGTCAAATACAGGATTTACTATTTATAGTAAAAGTGGATGTCCTAATTGTACAAAAGCCAAACAATTATTACATGGTTATTCTAATATGGAAATAATAAATTGCGATGAATATTTATTAGAAGATAAAGAAGGCTTTTTAAATTTTATAAAAGAGAAAACTGGCGGAATTGAACACAGAACATTTCCAATGATTTTTCACGATAAAACATTTATAGGTGGATATAAAGAATTAGAAAAATATTGTGAAACTCAAAATAAAAATATAGATAATTTTTTTGAATTGACCGATTTTTAGTGGTACTACAATATATAATGAGTTCATTTATTTCGTTATTTCATATTTTTGCGGTTGGTACATTATTTTTGTATTTAGGTATAAATAAAACCAATGTTCCAAATATTATGTATTCTTTTTTATTGATATTAGGACCAATAATCATCGCATATCACATATATAAAATGTATACGTATGGAAAGTTAAATTGGGTTAATTTAATGCATATATTGTTGATAGGTCCATTATTACTTTATATTGGATATAAAAAACAAAATACAGAAAGAATGTTTTATGAAATAGTATTATTATTAGGTTTTGCCACAATTGGATATCATGTATATTATATGATAAAATAAAATTATATAAATATAAATATTTTATATAATATAAAATATGTTGCCTGAATTACATTTGGTTTATAATAAATGCGATACATCTTGCGAAAAATATTTTGAAAATGAAGAAAATAAACAAAAAAATATGATTTTGCCATTAGTTGTGCAAAATGAATCCAATGAACCGGAATATGTATTTTTATGTGCCAAATATGCTCTTATATTATTTGGAATAACATCAATATGTTTAATTATAACATATGCAATATACACCTATAAATAATATATCTATGAATATTCATATATATATTATTCCATACACTTTGCGTCCATCGGGAATTGAACCCGAGTCTAATCCTTGGAAGGGTCAACAACTAGTAACAAATTTCTTTATAATATTTGATAGTTTTATTCCTTAATTTATTTTTTTTCATTTTCTTCATGATGTAATTTATATTTTCTTAATCCATTCATTTTTGCTACATATACATTCATTATTGCCATTATGTCTTTCACTAATTCTTCTTCTGGTTCTATTTTATCTTTTTCGTTTAATATTATTATTTTTCCTCCTGAATATTCTTCTATTAATTCTTCTATTAATTCAAACCCAAATCTAGTTAATCTATCTCTATATGCTACAACCAATTCATTTATTTTTCCTTCTATTGCCAATTTTATTATTTTTTTTATTCCTCGTTTATTTAAATTTAATCCTGAACCTATATCTTCAATTAACACATGATTTGGATATTTATTTATCATTTGTTCTTTTTGTCTTTCTAAATCATCTTTTTGACCATTTGACGAAACTCTAACATAGCAAATATTTAATTTTTCCTTATTATTTAATTCTTCTAGATTTTCACATGCTTTATTTTCGCATTTTAAATTATCCAAGTATTTTTTTACATTATATAATCTATGATTAGATGGCGTACGAATAGTTTCTATTAATCCTTTTTCCTCCCATAAATATAACGTTCTTTGATGAACGCCCAATATTTCTGCGGCTTTTTGCCCTTTAACAAAATCACTATTGATACTCATTTTTATTTATAAAACTCTTTTGTAATAATAATAAAATATATTTATATTAATTTATAATATAAATATAAATTAATATAAAGAATAGTTACTAATAATATTCATGAAAAAGAAACGTCTTAAAAAAGACTCTTTTTTTGAAGAATATAATAAAATTCTAAAAAAGCATAAAAATGAAATACCTTCATTTAATAATTTAGATTCTTATCAAAAAGAAGAAATAAATACTGGTTCATGGTTTTCTATGCATAAATGCAAAAGCATTGAATGTACAAATATGAAAATTAAAAATACAGATAAATTACCAAATATTGATTATAAAATGATAAAAATAGATATGAAATTAAATGCTACTCATAAAAAGATTTTTAATAATTGGTTCAAATCATCTACTGTAATGTATAATGAAACATTAAATTATATTAAAAAAACGTATTCTTTTACAAAACATGAAATAACAAAAAATAAAATAATTGGTGAAAAAGACTTTTATAATAGTTATGGTATTAGAAATAAAATGAAAGAAATAAAGTTAAAAATACAAAAGGATTTTAGTTTTGAAATAAATAAAGAAGAAACTATAAGCAAGAAAAAAAATATTAAATGTGCAATTGATGTTCACACATTAGATAAAACTATATTTCAGTTAACACAAAATATTAAAAGTGCAGTTTCGAATGTTAGAAATGGGAATTTTAAGTTTTTTAGAATGAAATATTGGAAATATACAAGACCTAGTCAAACTCTTGAAATAGAAAAAACAAAAATAAAAGAAGGAATATTATGTAAATCAATATTTAAAGACTTGCCTGGAATAAAATATTTTTATAATGGTAAAAAATATGAATTAAAGGAAATAAATTGTGATTTTAAAATAAATTATAACTCAATAACAGATAAATATACATTAATGGTACCAGAAAAAATTGAAAAGATAGATTATTGTAATACGAATAATAATATAGTCTTGGACCCAGGATTAAGAACGTTTATGACAGGAGTAAGTAATAATGAATATTTATCGATAGGAAATGATATACATTCAAAAATAAAACAATCGTTATCCAGATTACATAAAATAAAAAACAATGAAAAAATTTCAAATAAAATAAAAAAGAAAAATGAGAAATCAATAAATAGAAAAATAGAAAATAAAGTAAATGAAATGCATTGGAAAATTATAGATTTTTTAACGGAAAATTATGATACTATATTTTTAGGTGATATGAGTGCCAAAAGTATTGTAAAGAAAAATTCTAATGTACTTTCAAAAATAGCAAAGGTAGCATGTTTACGAATGAAATTTTACGAATTTAGAATAAGGTTAATTTATAAATGTGGAGTAAAAAATCGTAAATTTAAATTAGTAGATGAATTTTATACATCAAAAACATGTTCAATGTGTGGAAACTATAATGAAAAATTAACAGATGAAATAGAATATAATTGTAAAAAATGTAATATAAATTTACATCGAGATATAAATGGTTGTCGTAATATTTATATGAAACAATATATATAAAATATAATGTTTCAAAGGCAAGATACATGTCTATAAAAACTAGAATAACTTAAAGTTTTGTATGCTTATGAATTGAAAAATGAATAAGTAGGAACTAATTTGGTTATTATAATAATTATTGATTATTTAAGCAATATCAAATATTATCAAGTTTTTTGTATCGGATTCGTTCTACCACTATAGTATGAACAAAACAATATGTATATATATTGTATATATATACATATATACAATTTATCGTATATATGCAAATAGGAGAAAATTTCTTTATATTATTTTATTGATAAATAATTTATTCCACATTTTCCAAATAATATTGCAATGTTTCGATGCTTCCATTTTCTTCGGCATTTCTTCCAGAAATAGTATTTTGAACAATTGTTTGAAATTCTCCCAAAGAACCAATTGCCAAAGAATCCTTAATTAAACTATATCCAGGAATTTTGTTTGGGCCTTGTAAAGAAGGAGAACGAATAAAATAATGCAAATCATTATATTTATTTCCCATAATTAACCATTCCCATTTATTATTTAATGAACGTAATCTCAATTTTGAAAATAAACAAATCTGTATTTTTGTTTCCATTGAGAATATCCAAATATCCAAATCCGTAATATAATATGCATCGCTCATAATTGCAGATTCGATTGTAAGAGTATTTGATTTTATTTTATCACATAATGACTTTTTACCCTGTTGCTTCCATGTTTTCAAAATTGCCTCTTTATATGTAGGTAAAAATTTCTTATATCCATTCCATAAAGAAACTTTCAATGATTGAACAGAAATTACGGTATTATATTTATGATAAAAGATATACAATAAAACATAAAAACTACAGTTGTTTGAAGTATTCTTAAAAATAATCTCTTTGGTGGTCTTTGGAAATATTCTTTTCCACATACTTTCACTCGCATTTCCAACCACTTCTACTGTATCTTTTATACACTCCAACATATGTTCATTAATATTTTTATTATCTGAACCCATGTCACTAACATGTTGGTCTTTTAACGCAATAGGGTCGGACGAATAAGTTTGCGTTATTTGTGGTTGAGCAGTTCCGTGATTAACATTTACAATTTGATTATTATAATTGTATGGAACCAATTTTTTCAAATATTCATTATTAATCGATGTTTGTAATAATATAAATTCGTCGTCTCTAATATCATAATCCGTATTTGTGACATTTAAATACGTTTTAGGTTGAAACATAAATACCTGAATTCTTTTATATCTAACTAATTCATCGGCCAATCTTCCATAATAAATATTTTCATTGTCTAATCCACTAATTAAATGTTTGTTTGGAATAATCATTTGACATTTACCGTCATCAGTTTTTATACAATATTCCTGTTCTCCGCAATTAGAAGTCAAACAAGATATTTTTTCGAATGTTAAAAGTACATCATCCGCAATTTCTTGGAATAATATTCTATCCTGCATTATTTTCTTTAAATATCCAATTACTTTTTTCATTTTTTGTTTGTAATCCATTTTCTCATTATTTATTATATGTAATATATTAGATCTTGCAAAACTATTTTCATATAAATTTAATCCAGTTCTTACCAAACTTCGAAATGTAGTATAAAACTGACTCTCCAATGAAATCCTTTTTATCATTTCGACTCGTTCAATATCTTCTTCTTTTGATGTAGTAATTATTTTATCAGCAATAATATAATTTGATCCATTTAAAACAGTTAAATCATCAAATTTAACATTTTCAGATGGCGGTTCAATTTTAACAAATTGATTTGTATTTGTAATTACCCCGACAATCAATTCATCTTCAATTACTTTCATCTTTGGATAACATTGAACCTTTCCATTGGTTATTTTATTTATTTTTTTAAGTTCATCAACCGTTATATCATAATCGTTCCAAATTGGATTTTCAGAATCATTTTCATCCATAAAAACATATGGAATATCGTTCATTTCGTCAATGTAGGCGGAAGGCAAACAAGGTACAAATACATATTTTTTTGCATCCTCTCCAGAATTAACAACCAACCCAATTATTTTTCCTTGATAATTAAGAACTTGAGTACGAATTTTATATTCGTGCGATTTTAAAGTAATATATAATTCGCGAATATCGATGTTTTTTGCAAATTTATAAACCTTCGGCAAACTGGGATATGACCCACATTTCATATTTCTAGTTTTTTGAATAATTTTTAAAACGCGTTTTATATTATCCAAAGTATTTAATTCAAAAAATGTTTTTGTTGCAGTAATAACACCGTCAGTTTCTCTATAAATATATATTGGTTCATAAATATTATCTCTCTTAATTAAAATAAAAGACGCTTTTTTGGGGTCATACAATTTTGTAAATCGAGAATTGGTTGGGCAAATTATTTTAATATTATCAGTAATATCATTATTAGGAACATCCAAAATAATTAAATTTATTCCACCTTTAATAAATGATTCATTATTTTCAGTTATCATATCCCAAATATAGGTATGATCAATTGTACTTTCATCGCCAGTTAAAAAATTAATATAATTTTCATAAGATGCAATTGTATCTTCTAAAAAATCCACTTGAAATTCATTGTTTAAATCGACAGATTGATATATTTTCGTATTCTCATATTTTTCAACATCAATAGAATCTCTATCTATTTTTTTAGGTTTAAATACAGTAACCAAATTACTATTATTATATCTAATAAAATGGTCTATTGTAATTGTTGTTTTAATTATTTCTTTTAATTTTTCTACAGAAGGAACAGTTTGCAATCCTTGAGAATATGCATATAATTCGGCGAGAGAACCATATATAGATTGATTTTGAACTTGTTCAACTCCGTAACGCAAAATACAATTTACATTTTCTTTAATCATGGCCGAATTATTTTCCGTTACACATAAATTATTATCTGTTTGAAGAAAATATTGAACTGATTTCGGCAAAAATCCAAATCTATGCATTTGTCTAATGGGGAAGGTTTCATTACTAATAATATATGCTGTGTTTTTCTCTATATCTGGAATTTCATTTTTATGTTTTTTGGGCAATTTTGGTCTTCCTCTTTTTGGTGGTAAATTTTCCTGATTATATTCCCAATTTTGTTTGGGAATTTTAAAACAACAAGGTAATCCATATCCTTTTGGGTGTTTGTTTGGTTTAAATCCTGGATAATGTGGTATATATTCTCCTTTTTTATCTATATGTTCTTTCGCATTATTAAATTCATATACAAATACATTATTTTGAACAAACTTAGTATCCTTGTCTATTATTTTATCGGGTAAATATTTACCGGGATTTTGCGGGTCGGGAATTTTGGCACATTTACCATCTTTAACATCTTGTTCAGTCAAACTTGTATTTGTTTTCATGCACCAATATCTAGGACAAATATAATAAAATGAATTATCTGGATTTGTTCCATATTTAATATAATCTGTATATGAACCTGGAAAATCTTTATTTATTTTATCAAATTCTTTTTTTGTTAAAATTACTGGTTGAATACCACGACTTGATTGACAAATGCGGGCATACCCTTCATAATTTGTACCTTCTTCTGTTGCAAAAAGAATAGGATCTCTTTGTTTCATTCTAGTGAAAAAATAACTGGGATCTTTTAATCGCATTCCAACAGGATTAATAACAAATTCTTCTTCTTTTTCCGGTGATGGTTCATCGTCTAAATCAATTTCATCATCTTCTTCCTCATCTTCTGAATCCATTTTTCCACCTTTTTTAATTTTGCTATTATCTTCCTCCTCTTCTTCCTCTTCCTCTTCCTCTTCATCATCATAAAAAATACCTCCGTCTGTTGATGCAGATGATGGATTTAATTCAGGCAATTTTTCTTCGGGTTCCTCTTCAGGTTCTTCTTCGGGTTCTTCTTCAGGTTCCTCTTCGGGTTCTTCTTCGGGTTCTTCTTCAGGTTCTTCTTCAGGTTCTTCTTCAGGTTCCTCTTCAGGTTCCTCTTCAGGTTCCTCTTCAGGTTCCTCTTCAGGTTCCTCTTCAGGTTCCTCTTCAGGTTCCTCTTCCGGTTCTTCTTCAGGTTCCTCTTCAGGTTCCTCTTCAGGTTCCTCTTCAGGTTCCTCTTCAGGTTCCT
>JACCDZ010037539.1_pt1 | contig 36863 bp, 26 predicted proteins | sample 7449551 | NCBI WGS metagenome assembly JACCDZ01 (sample SAMN15323452, study PRJNA562643) | freshwater metagenome | isolation source: river surface water | place: USA:Blue River Watershed | collected 2017-08-18 | reverse complement strand
TCGTGTAATAATCCGTAATCATGCGTGTCTAAACCTAAATGGTGTGACGTTCCGTGCATGAAATATTTTTTGTAGGCTGGCCAATCCGGATTTTCATTCTGAACATCAGCCTTGTCAATTAAGCCTAAACCTAATAATTCTGAAGTCATTATTTTACCAACTTCCACATGATATTGTTTCCATAAAGTTCCTGGTAACAACATTTTTGTCGCTTCATTTTTTACATTTAAAACCGCGTTGTAAACGGCGCGTTGTCTGTCTGTAAATTTTCCAGAAACCGGAATCATACGTGTTAAATCAGAAGAATAATTGGCGTATTCTGCACCCACATCTAATAAAATTAAATCGCCGGCGTTACACACTTGGTTGTTTTCGATGTAATGTAAAACGTTCGCATTATTTCCTGAAGCAATGATTGGTGTATAAGCAAATCCTTTCGAACGATTGCGTAAAAACTCGTGAGCTAATTCGGCTTCAATTTCATATTCTGTCACGCCAGGTTTTACGAAATTTAATAATCTTCTAACCCCTTTTTCTGTAATATTACACGCATTTTGAATTAAATCTAACTCAATTTGGTCTTTTACCGAACGTAAACGTTGTAAAATTGGATTCGATTTTTCTACTTTATGTGCTGGATATTCGTTTTTCCACCATTTAATAAAACGGTCTTCACGTGTTTCTGTTTCTACTGACGCTCTATAATGTTCATTCGTATTAATGTACATCGTGTCGGCATACATCATCACTTCTTTTAAGACTTTATGGAAATCTTGTAACCAATATACCGATTTGATTCCGGCTACTTCAAACGCTCTTTCTTTTGTAAGTTTTTCACCTTCCCAAATGGCGATGTGTTCGTTCGTTTCTTTTAAGAATAAAATTTCTTTCAAATGCTCATAAGGAGCATCTGGAAATAATAATAAAATACTTTCTTCTTGATCTACACCCGATAAATAGAAAATATCTCTGTGTTGTGCAAAGGGTAACGTACTATCAGCAGAAACTGGATAAATATCATTAGAGTTGAAAACCGCCACTCCGTTTGGCTTCATTTTCGCCATGAAGTTTTTACGATTTTTAATAAAAAGCTCGCTTTTGATTGGTATATATTTCATTTTTTATTGAATTTTAAATTTTATCAAAATTAAGTATTACGAAATAAATAATAGTAGCCAAATGGCGTTATTTTATATTTTTTCGAATTCTACTCATGTGTCGAGATGAAATTCCTAAAAATGAAGACAAATAATGTAGCGGAACTTCATTTAATAATTTAGGTTCGGTTTCTAGTAGTTTTTTGTAACGTTCTTCTGGCGTTAAGGTCAATAAATCGATGCGATAATCGTCAATTAAACAAATTTGTTTTTCAATTAACGTGTAATAAAATTCATGAAAAGTGTTGTTTTCTTTGAGTAATTTTTGAAATGATTTTTGATCAATCACCCATAATTTACAATCGTGAATGGCTTTTATATGTTTTCTTGAAGGCACATCTAACAAGAAACTTTTTAAGGAAGAAGTAAACGAATTTTTCAAACCCAAATAAGTGGTTTTTTCTTCATCATCAACCAAAATCGCATGTTGCAAAATGCCTTCTTCAATGAAACAAAAGTATTTACACACTTCTTGTTCTTTCACTAAAAACTCATTTTTCTTTAAAGTTAAAGGTGTAAAAAACGATTTAAAATCTTCAAATTGAGTCCAATTCATGTGCGGTAATTATTATAAATTCAAAAATAATAACTTTCAAATGAATAGGTATCAAATTATTCTTTTAATTTTGAGGAAATCAATTTTTAACTCATGAAAAAAATTCTTCTTTTTGTTTCTCTATTAAGTTGCTTGTTAACTTTAGCTCAAAATGCTGATTTCCAAACTGTAAAATTTCAAAATATCGGACCTACGATTATGAGTGGTCGTGTTGTAGATTTAGCTGTAAACCATGCTAATCCAACGGAGTTTTATGTGGCTTACGCTTCTGGCGGATTGTGGTATACAAATAATAACGGTACGAGTTTTGACCCCGTAATGGATAGCGCGCCAACTCAAAATATTGGTTGTGTGGCTGTGGATTGGAATTCTGGATTGATTTTAGTTGGAACGGGTGAAGTCAATTCTTCGCGTTCGTCTTATGCCGGAATTGGCGTTTTGAAATCAACTGATAAAGGAAAAACGTGGACAAATATTGGTTTGCCTGATAGTCATCATATTTCTAAAATTTGGGTCAACCCTAATAATAACAACGAAATTGTAGTAGGCGTTTTAGGTCATTTGTATTCGAAAAATGAAGAAAGAGGTATTTTCAAAACTACAAATGGTGGAAAAACTTGGACAAAGACTTTATTTATTAACGAAGATACTGGAATTATTGATATTAGTTTCGCACCAAAAAATCCAAAAATTATGTTTGCAGCAGCTTGGGAACGAGAACGAAAAGCGTATCATTTTAAAGGAAATGGAATTGGTTCTGGAATCTATAAAAGTGAAGACGCAGGAACAACTTGGACAAAAATTGATGCGAATTCAGGTTTTCCAAATAATGTTGGAATTGGAAGAATTGGTTTGACTTCGTTTAACGAAAATATTGCTTACGCGATTGTAGATAACCAGAATTTACGACCAAATTCAAAAAAAGAAAAATCAACAGATGCCAATACAAATTTGTTTGACACCGAAGTGATTGGTGCAGAAATTTACAAAACTACGGATGCCGGAAAAACGTGGAAAAAAACACATAATCAATTTATTAACGACGCATTTTATTCTTACGGTTATTATTTTGCAGATATCACGGTAGATGAATCGAATGAAAACAGCTTATATATTTCTGCCGTTCCTTTAATTTTTTCTAACGATGGCGGAAAAACTTTTAAAACTATTGATAAAGATAATGTACATGCGGATCATCACGTTTGTTGGGTAAATCCGAAAAATCCAAACCATGTGATTAATGGAAATGATGGTGGCGTGAATATCACGTACGATAACGGAAATCACTGGATAAAATGTAACAATCAAGCAGTTGGGCAATTTTATACGGTGAACGTAGATAATAAAGAAGATTACGAAGTGTATGGTGGTTTGCAAGATAACGGAGTTTGGGCCGGACCGAATAACTACGAACACAATCCAGAATGGCTACAAAACGGAAAATATCCGTATGAATTTTTAAGCGGTGGCGATGGGATGCAAGTGCAAATAGATACGAGAACAAATAATTTAGTTTACACGGGTTCTCAATTTGGAAGTTATACTAAAATTGATAGAAAATCGGGCAAAAGAGACTACATCACACCAAGAGCAAATAAAAAAGAAGAACCTTATCGCTTCAATTGGCAAACGCCTATTTTATTGTCGTCACACAATCAAGATATCGTTTATTTTGGAGGACAATACGTTTTTCGTTCTATGAATCAAGGTGCAACTTGGGAAAAAATTTCTTCTGATTTAACGAATGGTAAAGTTGAAGGAAATGTGCCTTTTGGAACAATTACTTCTATCGCAGAAAGTAAGTTTAAATTCGGACAATTAATTGCAGGAACCGACGATGGGAATATTCATGTAACTAAAAATGGTGGCGAAAATTGGACGAAAATTTCGACTGGTTTACCACAAGGTTTATGGGTGTCTCGTGTGCGATTTTCGAACTTTAAAAAAGAAAGAATTTATATCACGTTGAACGGGTATAGAAATGATAATTTCAAAACCTATGCTTATGTTTCGGAAGATTTAGGTGCGAATTGGAAAGAATTAACGGAGAATTTCAACCAAAATGCAGCTAATGTTATTTTAGAAGATTCTGAAAATGAAAATATTTTATATTTAGGAACAGATAACGGTTTATTTATTTCGATAGATAGAGGAACTACATGGCAAGATTTTTCAAATGGAATTCCGAATGTAGCGGTTCATGATTTAGTCATTCAAACTAGAGAGAAAGATTTAATCGTTGGTACACATGGTCGTTCTTTGTATAAAGTGAATGTGGCTAATATTCAACAAATTAATGAAACAATAAATACAAAAGGAATTGCGTTATTTAAATTAGATGAGATTTATTTTTCTAAAAACTGGGGTAATAAATCGTATGCTTGGGGTTCAGATAATAGTCCAAATATAGAAATTTGGTATTATTTAAAAGAGCATGCCAATATTTCTATTACGATAAAAAACAGTGATGGAATTGTAGTTTTTAATCGTCAGGCTAAAGCCGAAAAAGGATTGCTAAAACTAGATTACGATTTAAGTATCAACGAGAAAACAAAAGTGGCTATTGAGAAGAAAAATCCTAAAGTAAAAATAAGCCAAGCCAACAATCAAAAGTATTATTTACCTATTGGAAAATATACAGTTGAATTGGAAGCTAACGGTAAAAAAGAAACGCAACCCTTAACCCTAATTGAAAGAAAATGAAGATAAAAGTTTTAGCACTTCTTGCTTTATCATTTATCAGTTTTTCCTGTACGGATGAAGATGATGACCAAGTTATTGTGGAAGAACCGCAATTAATTATAAAATTTAAGTTTGATCCAACGCAAATAAGATTAAATAATATTGGACAACCCGCAACTTTACCTGCTGGAAATGCGGCTCAATCCCCAGTTTTTAATAGCATTAGTGCACATTATTTAGAATTTACGCCAAATGCGATGACACAAGTTGGACAAGGATCAGTTTTGTACACAGGTCCATCAACTACTTTAGGTGGTGCTAATGCAATTGATTTTAGTCAAGCGAAAATTGTTGGCGAAGACGAAGCGTTTTTGTCCATTCCTTTAAAAAATCTTCCTGCTGGAAGTTATGAGTATGTTCGCGTTTCGTTATCGTATCAAAATTACAACATCAATGTTAGAGCAAGCGGTTCAGATTATGTGGGAACTTTAGCCAGTTTTGTAGGATACAATAATTACATTACAACACATAGCGTAGCTGGAAATTCATTTGTAGTAAATGATGATAAATTACAAGGTTATTGGGCGTTTGCAATTCCATCTGTTGGCTATTCAACTTCTGGACAAACACCAGCTGGAGCAACTACAGTTCCAAATCCAATTGCCACAACTTCGCCAATACCTTCTGGTTCTTGTTTAGTAACTGGCAAATTCGCAAATAATTTTGTAGTTACAGGTAATGAAACTAAGAATGTAGAAGTGCAATTATCGCTTTCTATTAACAATAGTTTTGAGTGGCAGGAAGTCAACGCTGACGGAAAATTTGAACCTTCAGTAGGAGAAAATGTAGTAGATATGGGTTTAAGAGGATTAATTCCTAGTTTTAGAATATTAAATTAATGCCTAACTGTTTGATATTCAACAAAAGTTAAACTCATTTAAAATCATTATAAATTATCTTTCAAAGGTTGTAAGTCTTACTTATAACCTTTATTTTTGCTTACATTATTCAAACTCAAATTAACTTTAACTATAATTATGGCAAAATCAGCATTTTTAAAGTCATCTATTGCAAAAAAATATTGGATGGCTCTTACAGGATTGTTTTTATGCTTGTTTTTAGTAGGGCATTTACTTGGAAATCTTCAATTGTTCATGTCGGGTTATGAAGGAGCACTTCAATTTAATAAGTATGCTTATTTCATGACAACTAATCCAGCAGTAAAATTACTTTCTTATGTAACTTACCTGTCTATTTTATTTCATGCAATTGATGGAATTTACTTAGCAATTCAGAACAAAAAAGCACGACCAATTGCGTATGCAATGAACAATCCATCAAAAAACAGCAGTTCAGCTTCAAGAAACATGGCGGTATTAGGAACAATGATTTTAATCTTCATTGCTACACACATGATTAATTTTTGGGCTAAAATGAAGTTTGGAACTGCGATGCCTTTATTCGTAAAAGAAATTGTAGACCAAACTAGTGGAACAAAACAGTATATGTTAATCGCAAGTGCAGAGTCGCCACAGCAAAATGTTCCAGTTCAGTCTCCAGTTTTTAACAACGAAGTATTAAAACAACAATCTAAAGGAGAACTTTTCATTGATGGTTCAAAAATTATCAATAAGAAAAACAACGAAGTATTGTTTGAAGGTTATAAAGATTTACACAAACTAACTATTTCTTTTTTCAAAAGTAAAGGGAAGTTATTTAATGTAATTCCTAATGAAGGCTTATTTTTTACTTTGTTTTATGTGTTTTCAATGGTGGTTTTAGGTTTCCATTTATGGCATGGTTTTCAAAGTGCTTTCCAATCTTTAGGGATCAATGGTAAATTTACTCCAGCAATTAAATTTTTCGGAAAAGCTTTTTCAGTAGTAGTTGCTACTTTATTTGCGATAATTCCACTTTACATTCACTTTTTTTCAAAATAAAAACATATGGCATTAGATTCTAAAATTCCTCAAGGTCATATTTCAGAAAAATGGACCAACCATAAGAACAATCTTAAATTAGTTGCTCCAAATAATAGACCAAAAATCGATGTAATTGTAGTAGGAACAGGTTTGGCAGGTGCTTCGGCAGCGGCTTCACTTGGAGAAATGGGTTACAACGTAAAAGCATTTTGTTTTCAAGATTCTCCACGTAGAGCGCACTCAATTGCAGCTCAAGGAGGTATAAATGCAGCGAAAAACTATCAAAATGATGGTGATAGTATATATAGATTATTCTATGATACTATTAAAGGTGGTGACTACCGTGCGCGTGAAGCAAACGTTCATCGTTTAGCAGAAGTATCAGTAAATATTATCGACCAATGTGTGGCACAAGGTGTTCCTTTTGCTCGTGATTATGGTGGATTATTAGATAACCGTTCGTTTGGTGGAACGCAAGTACAACGTACTTTTTATGCGGCCGGACAAACAGGACAACAATTATTATTAGGAGCTTATTCTGCATTATCTAGACAAATTGGTTTAGGAAATGTGAAAATGTATAACCGTCACGAAATGCTTGATCTAGTTAAAGTAGATGGAAAAGCTCGTGGAATTATTGCTCGTAATTTAATTACTGGAGAGTTAGAAAGACATTCTGCTCATGCAGTTATTATTGCAACTGGAGGATACGGAAATGTATATTTCTTATCAACCAATGCAATGGGAAGTAATGTTACAGCTTCTTGGAAAGTTCATAAAAAAGGAGCGCATTTTGCTAATCCTTGTTATGTGCAAATTCACCCTACTTGTATTCCAGTTCATGGAACTAATCAATCAAAATTAACGTTGATGTCTGAGTCATTACGTAATTCTGGTCGTATTTGGGTACCTGCTAAAAAAGAAGACGCTGAAGCAATTAGAGCGGGTAAATTAAAACCAACACAAATTGCAGAAGAAGATAGAGATTACTATTTAGAAAGAAGATATCCTGCATTTGGTAACTTAGTTCCTCGTGATGTGGCGTCTCGTGCGGCTAAAGAGCGTTGTGATGCTGGGCATGGTATTGAAGCTAATGATACAAATGAAGGTGTTTATTTAGATTTCGCTTCAGAGATTATTACCAAAGGAAAACAAGCAGCATTTGCTCAAGGAGACCACAATCCATCGGATGCTAAAGTACAAGAATTAGGTAAAAAATGGGTAGAATCTAAATATGGAAACCTTTTCACCATGTATGAAAAAATTACAGATGAAAATCCATATGAAACTCCAATGAAAATTTATCCAGCAGTACATTACACAATGGGTGGAGTTTGGGTTGATTATAACTTAATGTCATCTATTCCTGGATGTTTTGTGGCTGGTGAAGCTAACTTCTCAGATCACGGAGCTAACCGTTTAGGAGCTTCTGCTCTAATGCAAGGTTTAGCAGATGGTTATTTCGTATTACCATACACCGTTTCTAACTATTTGGCTGACGAAATTAGAACAGGTAAAATTTCTACTGACACACCAGAATTTGTGGAAGCAGAAAATGCAGTTCGTCAATCTATTGAACAATTAATCAATAATAACGGTACGAAATCTGTTGACTATTTCCATAAAAAATTAGGTTTAATTATGTGGAATAAAGTAGGAATGGGTCGTAACGAAAAAGGATTAACAGAAGCCATTGAAGAAATCGGACAATTAAGAGAAGATTTTTATGCAGATGTTAGAGTTCCTGGTGCTGCGAATGAATTAAACCAAGAATTAGAAAAAGCACTTCGTGTGGCTGATTTTATCGAATTGGGACAATTAATGGCTAAAGATGCTTTATTACGTAAAGAATCTTGTGGTGGACATTTCCGTGAAGAATATCAAGATGCTGAAGGAGAAACACTTCGTGACGATGAAAACTTCGCTTATGTTGCGGCTTGGGAATATAATGGAAGCGATGCAAGTAAATCAGTACTTCATAAAGAAGAATTGAAATATGAGTTTATCAAAATTGCAGCTAGAAACTATAAATAAGATATCATGAGTGCTAAAAAAAATATAAATATCAACCTTAAAATCTGGCGTCAAAAAAATGCTAGTGCAAAAGGTAAAATGGAAACTTATAAATTAGATAATGTTTCTACTGACAGTTCTTTCTTAGAAATGTTAGACCAATTGAATGAACAATTAGTAAATTCTCAAAACGAACCTGTGGCTTTTGATCACGACTGTCGTGAAGGTATTTGTGGAATGTGTTCATTATACATCAATGGTCGTGCACACGGTCCAGATACTGGAACTACAACGTGTCAATTACACATGCGTAAATTTAAAGATGGAGAAACAATCTTTATCGAACCATGGAGAAGTAAAGCTTTTCCTGTGGTAAAAGATTTAATGGTGGACAGAAGTGCTTTCGATAGAATCCAACAAGCTGGAGGTTTCGTATCAGTAAATACTTCAGGAAACACTATTGATGCAAATGCTACTCCAATTAACAAAAAAGATGCAGACAAAGCTTTCGAAGCTGCGGCATGTATCGGTTGTGGAGCATGTGTAGCTACTTGTAAAAATGGTTCTGCGATGTTATTCGTTGGAGCAAAAGTATCTCAGTATGCTTTATTACCTCAAGGTAAAGTAGAAGCTACGGAGCGAGTTTTAAATATGGTGCGTCAAATGGACGAAGAAGGTTTCGGAAATTGTACGAATACTGGAGCATGTGAAGTAGAATGTCCGAAAGGAATTTCTCTAGAAAACATCGCTCGTATGAACAGAGAATATTTAAAAGCAAGTTTGGTTTAATATGAATAAATTAATCAAAGGATTGTTGTTTTTAGCAGCAATCATATTAGTTTCATGTAGTTCAGATGATTCAAGTCCTGCAGGAAGCGGGGTTTATACTCCAGTTGTATATGCTATGGAAGGGTCTTTAGATGCTGGTACTACTAAGCTAATGCGAAATGCAGCTGGAAATAGTAACGCCAATCCAAGTAGTTCAGAATTTGGGTTGAATTACTTTACTTTGAATGGATATTACGATAACGCTTCTCCTAATGCGAGAGCGCCAATTACAGAAAAAGTAGTAGAAATTAATTTAGCAATTCCTAAAGATAATATCGTTGAAGGAGAACATTTGTTTACCAATGCAATTGTAGTAGATGAATATTTTGCTGATCTGAATATCAAAGTAAATGGTGTTGCTGAAACCGTTAATACTGTAAGTGGTAAAATTAATATTTTAACTTACGATGGTTTAACTGGCCAAGTTACAGGTACATTTGAATTGACTACCACAAACGGCGTTGATCCACTTACCCATACTTTTACAGGGGAGTTTGATTATAAACTTATTGAGTAAATAATTAAAAAACGCTTTCTTAACGGAAAGCGTTTTTTTATACTTTTATCTTATGAAAATAGCACTTATTCAAACAAATATAATTTGGGAAAATCCTTCTGAAAACAGACAGATTTTCGAAGATAAAATCAATGAGATATCTAAAGCTATAGATTTAATAATTCTTCCTGAAATGTTTACCTCTGGTTTTACCATGCAACCTGAAAATGTTGCTGAAACCATGAATGGCGATACTATTTCATGGTTGCAACATATTGCTACAACTAAAAATTGTGCCATTACAGGTAGTTTGGTCGTTTCAGAAAATAATAATTTTTACAACAGAATGGTGTTTGTTTTTCCTGATGGGGAAATACAATATTATGATAAAAAGCATTTGTTTACTCTGGCTGGAGAAGATAAAGTGTACACTTCAGGAAATGAAAAAGTTATTGTGAATTATAAAACATGGAAAATTTGCTTACAGGTTTGTTACGATTTGCGTTTTCCTGTTTTTTCTAGAAACACTGAAAATTATGATGTACTAATTTATGTAGCAAGTTGGCCAAAAGTTAGAACTAATGCTTGGGATATTTTGCTGAAAGCGCGTGCCGTAGAAAATTTATCTTATGTTATTGGTGTGAATCGAATTGGATTAGACAATAACAATTTAGAATATATCGGGCATTCGCAAATTGTTGATGAATTGGGAAATTTTATTATCGAACCCACAGAAAACGAAGGTGTTTTTATGGCCGATTTAAACCAAAACACAATGCAAGAAACCAGAAAGAAATTAAACTTTCTGAATGATAAAGATGTGTTTAATTTGATTTAATTCAACTCCAATTCCTGATCCACATCCCAATTGGCTCTTACGTCAATTAAAGTTGGAAAATAAATCATTTCTTCGGGTTGTAATTTAGTTTTGAAATTACCCGTATCCCAAATCTGATTCTTATTTTCATCATAAAACATACGTACTTGATACGAGCTAGGTTGTATGGCTTCAAAATACATTTCTGTTTCTTTGGTGCAATATTTTTCTCCAACAATATCGCCTGAGTTATTTAAAATTTGAAGAACAAAAGGGAATTTTTTTACATTTTGTAAACGTAATTTCAAGTTTCCGAAATCACTAATAACCCCTTTTTCAAAATCGAATTTTAAACTATCGGTTTTTGTGTTGTAATCGTCTTCAATGGCACCTGGCAATAATTCTAATGTGTATTTTTGGTCTTCTTCTTGTTTGAAATCAAAAGAAATAATCTGTTCAAAATCATTAATTTCAGTGGTGAAGTTTACTAAAGAAGCATCTTTTTTTCTTAAAAATATTTTCTCAGCATTTATTTTTTTAATAGGCGTGGTGGTTTGTAGCGTTAGCTTTTCATTGAAATTGAATTTTTTGTTAGCAAAAAGCGAGACTTTTAATGTATCTGCTTCTTTTAATTTTTTCAATTTCACCGAATATTCTTTACTATAGTTGTCTGATTTTACAAGAATGTTTAAAGAATCTTTAGCGTCATTCGGAAGGAAAACTTGTAATGTATCTGATTTTTTATTTTCATATTTTGAAAATCGTAAAGGCGTTTCAATATTGTTTTTTTTAGTGAAAATTTTTATGTTTTTCGCATCACCTTCATAACCTAAAAACAGCTTGTTATTGCTTTCTAAGGTTGGTTTATAGGTTTTAATTTCGCTTTTCTCAGCAAATAAATTTAAGGTATATACACTGTCTGTCGGAATTTTAATTTTTTGGGTTCTAAAAGCAATTTTTTCCGATTTTGCTTGGTAATTGTAGTTGTTGTTTTTGTCTTTTAAAGCCACTAAATAATACTCACCTTCTTTGATGTTTTCAATTTTAAAACTGGTATTTTTTTCTAAAGTATTGGTAATGTATATAGGCTTCTTTTTGTAAACTAATGAGTCATTATAATTGGCAGCATCATATAACATAACAGTTATATAATCATCTGTCTTTTTTTCAAAGGCGTCTTTTATGTTTCCTGAAACCGTTAAAGAATCTACATAAGCACCTGTTGAAAATACATATTTAAACTGCGAATATGGAATTCCTTCATTGTAATCGGTAATACTTTGTCCGAAATTAAAGCTATATGTAGTGTTAGGCTGTAACGCTTCATTTAAAGTTATCGAAATAAATTTGCTAGCACTTCCTTGTGGAACAATTGTTGGCGTTTTTTCCATTGGTGGCGAAATAATCAATTGTTTATTGATGTCTTTTACCTTAATGTATTCACTAAAATCTATTTTAATTTTGTTACCTGTAAAGTTGGTTTCGTAATTTTTTGGATTACTTTTCACAATAACTGGAGCTATGGTGTCTTTTGGACCGCCAGTAATAGTTCCTCTTTTGGCACAACTGATAAATAAAACAGAAATTAAAGTAAGTATGAAGCTGAATTTTCTCATTAATTATGTCGAAATTTATTCCTGCAAAGTAACAATTATATTCACTGGCATCATAATATTTAAATAAAATTTATGATTGTGAATAGGCCATAGTTAGAATGCTAATTTTAGTGTTTTTAATTTTTAAAATTTCTTTTGCACAAGCTTCAATTGTGGCGCCAGTGGTAAAAACATCATCCACAATTAGAATGTGTTTTCCTTCGATTTTGTCTTGATTTTCAATTGAAAAGACATTTTTATTGTGTTCTAAACGACCTTCTCTAGATTTGTCTGTGACAGATTTTAAGTTTTTATTTTTCACTAAAACATCGTCAAGTACTGTAATATCTAGGTTTTTTTCAATAGCTTTGCAAAATGTTGTGACCTGATTGTAGCCTCTTTCGTGAAATCTTTTTTGGTGTAATGGAACTGGGATGATGTAATCAATTGTTTTTATTGTTTCAATATTTGATAATTCTTTAGCATATAAATCCCCTAAATAAGTTCCTATTTCTTGTCGGTTTCTGTATTTTAAATTGTGAATCAGATTTTGGGAAATTCCTTTTTTAGTGAAATAGAGTATAGCGGCGCCAAATTCAAAAGGAACTAAACCATAAAAAGTTTGGTCAATTTCATTGTTCTTAATTGTGTGATGATGGGTAAGTGGTAAATGGTGAAGGCATTTGGTGCAAATCACGTTTTCGTTTTTTAACAACAAATTGTTACAGCCGTTACAAAAAACAGGGAAAAGGGTATTTAACAGATTTTTTTGTATTTCATCGAGAATTTTCAACATATTTAAACAATAATTTTATATTTAGTAAAAATAACAAAGTATGTCATCAAACAAAAATAATTCTTACAAATTAATCATACTCACACTTTCGGTTTTTTTACTGATAGTGTTCTTTAAGAGTTATAAAGATAATAAATCATCGAAAGAACTTCAAGCTAATTTAAAGCAAGAAAGTTTGTTGACACAAAACCAATTATCCGAAATTATTGAAAAATATGATTCGGTGGCTATGTTGTATAATAATTATGATAAAAGTTTTGAAAATTTAAATGCGAAGAATCTAAATAGTAAAAATTCTAAATCGGAACTTAAATTTAAAAATCTTACGGATCTTAACAAACAGATTGAGTCCATCAAAGATTCTATCAATATATTACAAGAAAGATTAAAAGAAATCGAAAAAATAAAAGCATTAGTTAAACCAGAAGAAACGAAGGAGAAAGTTGTTCAGAAAATAACTTACAATGATTCTAAATTTGAAATCACGAATTTACAAGTCAAAGGAGTGAAATTTTTAACAGAGAATGCTAATGCAAGTAAAGCTAAAACAATAGAACAAATTAGAGTTTGTTTTACAATTGACAAAAATGAAGGTATTGCTGAAGGTGAAAAGCAACTTTTTGTACAAGTCGTAAATCCCAAGAATGATATCGTTTCTGTTGAAGGTTTAGTGTATGAAAAAAATAATACCATATTAAAATATAGCAAGTTAGCTAAGTTCAATTATGAACAGCAAGTTACAGATGTTTGTAGTTATGTAGATTTAGAAAAAAACAAAACTTTTAAAGGGCGTTACATTGTAAATTTATATTCTGGGACTACGAAAATCAGTTCTACTATTTTCAATTATAATTAATTAGAAATTCCTTTTTTAATTCCGTTGCTATTTTTACTTTTGCAGTATGGCAAAACAAGAAGACTTATTTAAGAATGTAGTTTCGCACGCAAAAGAATACGGATTTATTTTCCCTTCTAGCGAAATTTACGATGGTTTAAGTGCAGTATATGACTACGCACAAAACGGTGTTGAACTAAAAAAGAACATTAGAGAATATTGGTGGAAATCCATGGTGCAAATGCATGAAAATATTGTAGGTTTAGACGCTGCAATATTAATGCATCCAACCACTTGGAAAGCATCTGGTCACGTAGATGCGTTCAATGATCCATTAATTGACAATAAAGATTCTAAAAAAAGATATCGTGCAGATGTTTTAATTGAGGATTATGCCGAAAAATTAAACATCAAAGCACAAAAAGAAATCGAAAAAGCAAAAGCTCGTTTTGGTGAGGCTTTTAACGAACAAGAATTTATTACCACTAATCCTAGAGTGGTAGAATACCTTTCTAAAAAGAACGAAATTTTAGCTAGAATGGCTAAAAGTTTAGACGCTGGAGATTTAGACGATGTGAAACTTTTAATTGAAGAATTAGAAATCGCTTGTCCAGATTCAGGTTCTCGAAATTGGACAGAAGTGCGCCAGTTTAACTTAATGTTTGGTACTAAATTAGGAGCTTCTGCTGATACGGCAATGGATTTATATTTACGTCCAGAAACGGCTCAAGGTATTTTCGTAAACTTTTTAAATGTTCAGAAAACAGGTCGTATGAAAATTCCTTTCGGAATTGCTCAAACGGGTAAAGCCTTCAGAAACGAAATTGTAGCAAGACAATTTATTTTCCGTATGCGTGAATTTGAACAAATGGAAATGCAGTTTTTCGTGAAACCAGGTGAAGAAATGAAATGGTACGAATATTGGAAAACCACCCGTTTAAATTGGCATAAATCGTTAGGTTTAGGTGCGGAAAATTACCGTTTCCACGACCATGAAAAATTAGCACATTACGCCAATGCAGCGGCTGATATCGAATTCAATTTCCCATTCGGATTTAAGGAATTAGAAGGAATTCACTCACGTACTGATTTCGATTTAAAAGCACATGAACAATTTTCAGGTAAAAAATTACAATATTTTGATACCGAAGAAAATAAAAACTATGTGCCTTATGTGGTTGAAACTTCAGTTGGTTTAGATAGAATGTTTTTAGCAGTTTTCTCAAAAGCGTTACAAGAAGAAACATTAGAAGACGGTTCAACAAGAACAGTTTTACGTTTGCCATCGGTTTTAGCGCCAACAAAAGCAGCTATTTTACCTTTAGTGAAAAAAGATGGTTTGCCAGAAATTGCTAAAGAAATCATGGAAGAATTGAAATGGGATTTCAATGTAGCTTACGATGAGAAAGATGCTGTTGGTCGTCGTTATAGAAGACAAGATGCTTTAGGAACACCATTTTGTATTACCGTAGATCATCAAACAGTAGAAGACAAAACAGTTACGATTCGTCATAGAGATTCTATGCAACAAGAAAGAGTCGCTATTTCAGATTTAAAAAATATTATAGATCAAGAAGTTTCTGTGAGAAACTGGTTAATGAAAATGTAATTTTTTACAGATATAGATTAAAAAAACGCCAAACTTATTTGAGTTTGGCGTTTTTGTTTACAATTTATAGGTTAAAGAAAACATTGCAATTCTTGGTAAAATATAAGTTTTGTTTTCTGAAATAATGTAATCTGAAATGCTAATATTATTTTTTATTTTCGTATTAAAAATATTATTTACAAAAACTTCAAAGGTTAGTGGGCTATTTTTTTTGTTGTATCGTAACGATGAATTAGCAATTTCAAAATAAGTTTTATCATTGTTGCTGTTTTTTGTTTTGTAATTTTCGTAATTTATTTCAAAAACAAAATCTTTTAAAAATTTGAAATTTAGTGAAGTTTCAAAAGTATCGTTAAAATTTTTAGACGACGTTAAACCAGATAAACTTCCAAAACCTTTGGTATATCCGACAGAAAAATCGGGCCATTTTTTGTTTTGAGTTCTCGCTTTTAATGTGAAATTTTGATTGGTTCTTTCATATTTTGAAAGTACTGTATTTACGTTTTGTAAATAATTATTCCAACTTAATGAAGTATTAAAGCTTAAATTGAATTGGTGTATTTTTTTAGAAATGCTTCCATTTAACCGCCAATTATTTTCAGGATTGTTGGTTAAAACCGGTGAAGAAAACTGATTGATTCCATCAGTAATTAATTGATTTCTTAATGAAGTGGTTTTTCTATTATAGTTTAAGAAAGCATACCAATTGAAGTTGTTAAAATACTTTCTATTAGAATAATTCCATGTTAAATTATGAAAAGTCTCATTTTCCAATAAGGCATTTCCTTTGAAAACTGTATTGTAACTTTGCAAGACAAAATTTTCGGCATAATTATTAGCTTCTGAAAAAGAGTTAACTAATTTATATTTTAAGCTGGTTTTTTCGTTATCATTAAATTCATAATCAACATGAAATTGAGGTTGTAACAATAGTTTTGAAATAGTGTTTTGATTAGCTTTTAAAGTATAATTATGCAAATACAGTATTGGCTTTAGTAGTAGTTTTTTTATTTTGAATTTATATTCTAAACCTATAAAAGCGTTGGTTAAATTATAGTCTAAATTGTTTCCAAAACCGTTTGAATTAAAATTATTTGTGTTTCCGTTTGTTAAGGTTTGTTTTTCAGAAGTAATTAAATGCGTTTGCCAATTACTAATTCCAATATTGGTATATAGATGATTGGAGTTATTTAAAATCCAATAATGTTTCATTAACACATCAATACTATTGTTTTTAATTTCTTTGGTTTGATAGATTAAATATTCCGTATCTAATTGAATTGGAATAAAATTGGTTAAAAAAGCTTGATTGGTATTCCAGTTTTTTTCTGGTGTACTATTTTCTAATTGGTGATTTATTACAAAAGAGGTTGTATGATTTCTGGAGAATTTTTTATGCCATTCTGCATATTGTTTAAAAGAATGGTTTTTAGATTTGATAAGATTTTCGAAATAAATATTTGCATTTAAAGTGCTCGTATTTAAGTCGGTTTCGTTGTTGTTTTTCGAAAATTGATATTGAGCGTTGTATAACCATTTTTCTTTTTTATTTGATTCATAATCTAATTGAATATTTGTAATATTCATTAGGTTTTTTGCAAAGGAAGTGTTGTTTTTGTCTTCAAAAATAGTTGTTGTGTTTTGGAGGTACTGATTTTTTGTTTCGGCAAAATTTGTAATAAATGTTTTAGAAAATATATTGTAACCAGTTATGTTAACTTTATTAAATTGTGTATCAAAATTTATAGCACTAAACTTCGATTTATGATTAATTACATCTGTATTATCGTCTGCTAAACTATTCAAATTAGTTAACGATTTTCTTTCGTTTAAAAAGCTACTATAACCGCCGCTAAAACGGATAACATCATCAAAAGTAAAAGTGCTTTTGCCAATAGTGTTAATGTCTCCAATATAACCGATATTTATTTTTGGAGCATAATAAAACAAACCAGCGTGAGCCAAATTAAAATTATTGTCATTAGTAATTTCTGCTGCGCCTTGAATGTCTCCAAAAACAAATTTCACTTTGTCTTTTTTTAGTTTTACATTCATAGCCAATTGGTCACTATCTGAAACATCTTTTAAAACTCCGTTTGTTGTAAAATTGTCAATAAATTCAATTTTATCTAAGGCATCAGCAGGAATGTTTTCCACTGCTAATTTTGAACCGCCACCAAAAAAAGAACGTCCTTGCACCATAGTTTGCGTCACTTTTTTGCCTTGAAAAGTAACACCACCTTTTTTATCAACTTCAACGCCAGGCATTTTTTCTAAAGCTTCCTTTAGTTTTCGTTCGTTACCATTAGTAAATGATTTTACGTTAAAAGTTACTGTGTCTTTTTTTATTTCTATGGGTTTGTATTCGTGTTTTATTACAATTTCTTCAATTTTATTGTCTTTTGGTTGAAGTATGAAATTGTGTATTTTATTTTCAGAGTTGGCTTCAAAAAACAGTTTTTCTTCGTGATAGCCTAAATAGGAAACTGTAATTTCGTAAGTTGTATTTTTATCTAAAGTTAAAGTGTATTCCCCTTTATTATTGGCAGTTGAAAATTTTAAATTACTAGTGCTATTTTTAGGTACAGCAATTACATTTATGCTTCGTAAAGGATTATTGTTGCTATCTAATATTTTTCCTGAAAGTGTGGTTTGGGAAAAACATATTGAAATAAAGAATAAACTAAATATAAAACTGGTTAATGTTTTTTTAAATTGATAAATAGGCATTAATTATTTATTAGTTTTCTTTAGATTTCATTAATTCAGTTGTCTTTACTTTAAGCATCAAATTATATTCCGTACTGCTTATTTCTTTACCTTTAATAGGTAAATTAATTTTTGTGTTTTCTGGTAGTGCTTCTAATTTTTGCAAGCCAAAAACCTTATTTTCATCTTGAAGCTCAATAATTAAACCGGGTAATCCGCCATACCCAGCAGGACCAAAAGAATATGGGATTTCTGGTGAAAACCAAGCGGTTAATGTTTTTTTTAAAATTTTAGCACTTCTATCTGTATTTTTTGTCCCATTAATAATTGTAATTTCTTGAGTTGCTTTATAACAAATGAAATTTTCAATTTTTTTTGATTCAGAGGTTATGTTCCATTTTGTTTGTAAACTATCTAAAATGATAAACTCATCTTCTTTAAAAGCAAGAGAATTATTATTATTTCTTAAAGTAATATTTTTTTTTGATATTGTAAACAATGGCTTTTTACATTTACATACATTTGAAACAGCAACTTCGTTTTCAATTATTGCATTTTCATCTAATTTGAAAACACTTATTGAATCGTTGAAAATTAATAATGGATGTAAATTCTCGGAAGCATCTTCTGCTTCTTGAATAGTTTTTTTTAAATGTTCTGGTAGTGATTTAATTCTTTCATTTTCTGATGTTGTAATAGAATAAGTAGCTTTATACTTGTTTTGAGAAAATGTGTTTATATTAAATAAAATTAAAAAAATTATATGGATTGAATTTTTCATGTTTTTAAATGTAAAAACATTATGGAGAAAATCTCTCCATAATGTGGTTTTTTTAATTGCCATATGTTTCTTCAAGGCATTTCTCAAATTCTCTATCTGCTATTACCAATGCTTCTTCATAAGTTGCGCAGAATGACATCTGTAAATCAGACATATTAGTTATCCACATTGAGGTACATGGTAAATTTTTAATTTCTTCTGTTTTAATTTCTTCTGCTTGTGATTTAGCAGAACTTAAAAATACTACTATAATTGTTAAATATATATTTTTCATGTTTTTAGTTCCCATAAGTTTCAGTTAGACATTCTTCAAAGCATTTATCAGCCAGCACTAATGCTTCTTCAAATGTTGCTCCAAAAACATTTTGTAACGTGTTCATATTAGTTTTCCATTGTTCTGTGCATGGATAGCTTTTAGGTTGAATATCCGAATTAAATTCGATTTCCCCAGCCATTGATGTTGCCGTAAAAGCAACTAATGCAATTGCACTAAATAACTTTTTTTTCATTTTGTAATATTTAATTGATTAATACAATCAAATTTACAAAGTGCATTTGTTCTTATATGTTAAGTAAAATTACTTTTTTTTATATGTTTTTTGCTTTTTTTTGTAATTTTTTTTACAACCGTAAGTATTAACGCCAAAAACCGTAAAATGGCACTTCCTTTTTTACATAGTTTTGTAAAAAAATAAATTACTATGTTTATTGGCAATAAAATAAATTACTATGTTTATTGGCAATAAAATTAGAGGTTTACGTGCGGAAAATGGTTTCACTACACATCAAGTTGCGGAAAAATTAGGTATTTCAGAACCTACTTATAGAAAATTAGAAGGAAATAAATCTTCACCAGATTTAATAATGATTCGTAAAGTAGCTGTAGCTTTTAATATTGCTATTTTTGAAATATTGCCATCAGACTTTTTTGAGAATAAACAAATTGATATTTATTATCAAAAGTTAATTGATCAGTATGAAATTAGATTGAAAGAAAAAGACGAATTAATTAATGATTTAAAACGATAACAAAAACGCCAAGCTCGAATGAGTTTGGCGTTTTTATTTTGATTTTTGTCAATCTGAATTTAGTTCAGATTCTCATTTTCTATTCTTTAATTAGTTTTCTGCTAATTGATATATTATCAGAATTGGTAATTTTTACAATGTAAATCCCTTTTGATAAATCAGAAACACTAATTTCTTTGTTAGCGATGCTATTATTTTCTGTTTTAATTAATTGTCCAGTCATCGAATAAATTTCTACTTTTTTAGCATCTAAAGAAAGCATAAATGCGTTAGAAGTTGGGTTGGGATATAATTCCATTTTTGAAAATACTTCAAAACTTTCATTTGATAAAACCGTTGCTAATTGATTTCCGAAAATTCTGTATTCTCCTGGTGCTAATGTAATTTGCATATTGGTTGCACTTACATTGGTTACCGAATTGTCCATTAAATTATACCAATTTCCGGTGTAAGGAAAATCTGCTGTAATGTTTTGTGAGCTTGTGTATAAATTCGCTAAAATCACTACATTTTTAAGTTGTGTTGGTAATAACGAATTATCAAAAATATAAATTCTTTGTTTTAAATTATCAGCACTTTCTGGACTGATTGAATACTCGCCATTAAAAACAGCTTCTTCTTTTTTAAGTTTTGTGAATTTTGAATAATCTGCATAAACGTTGCTTCTTGGAGTTGTGGTTAGCCAGTTTTCTACCCATTGTGGTTGTTGTTTGGTGGCTAATTTACAATCACCTGGCGTGGCGTCTGATTCACTGTTTACGATACCGTTTTCACAAGCATAAATAGAATCATCCATAGCTAATTCTTGAAAATGCCAAATCATTTTCGGGCCAGGAATTAAAACACTAATCGCACCTAAAGCCGACATTCTGTTTAAAGTGTTGGTTTCATTGTTTAAAACAGGGTTAGTTCCTGTTGAATTTCCAAACGTTTTGGCTTCGTACATTAATCGGTCTTTATCATGACTTTCTGCGTAACCCATTAATCGTTTTCCAGTGAATCCTCTACTAACGTGTCCCATCCTTGTAATGTTTCCTGTTGTATTAGAATACCCCATGGCTAATTCTTTATACTGTGTGAACATTTCTCCCCACATCATAATTCCTTTTCCTTCTCCCAAACGATAATTTGCCCATTGTTGTTCTTCAAAATCAGAACCTAAATGTTCAAAAATCACATAGTGGTTTGGATCTTGCGCCCAAGAATAATCAGCGTATAATTTTAAAACATCTACACGGTCTGCTTGATAATTATTCGTACAAGCATCATTTCCAGCCGTACAATTTTGAGTAAATCCTTTGGTTAAATCCCAACGGAAACCATCAATTTTATATTCGTTAATCCAATGTTTAATAGTTCTGTTTACATATTCACGTGTATACGTACTGGTATGATTGAAGTCTTCCCCAACACTATAACTATGTCGAGCCACAGTGTTAAAATAAGGGTTGTCTGTATTTGGTGGCCCCCAACCGTCTTGTACTCCACCACTAGTGTCATTCATCCACATACGTAGCATTGGATTTCTTCCAAAAGCATGATTAAAAGCAATGTCAAAAATAACAGCAATACCATTTTGGTGACATAAATCAATAAATTCTTTTAGTTTATCACCAGTTCCATAATATTTATCTAAAGCCATATGAAAAGCGGTATTATAACCCCAGCTTTCATTTCCTTCGTATTCCATTACTGGCATTAATTCTATGGCATTAATTCCTAAATTTTTGAAATAATCTATTTTATCAATTAAGTCTTGATAGTTTCTATCGGCATCAAAATCTCTTACTAAAACTTCATAAACTATTAATTTGTCTTTTTCTGGTTTTGTAAAACTGGTTACTTGCCAATTGTAAGGCGTTTGTCCAGTTTGTAAAACGGTAACTTCTCTTTCTTGTCCAACCGGATAGGCTGGCATAGATGGGTAAGAAGTTGTTGGGATTCCACTATCGTCAAAAGGAGATAATACTAGAGTAGAGCATGGGTCGGCTGTTTTTACAATATTTGGCGAATTGGTGGTAGGAGTTTGATCTGCCACCCAATATTGATAGGTGTAAATTTGACCTGGAGTTAATCCGGTTAATTCTAACCAAAATTTTGTTCCGCTTGTATTTTTATTCATTAAATACGTACTCGTTGGTAACCAATTGTTGAAACTTCCAGCTACATAAATGAAATCCTTACCAGGAGCTTCCAAAACTAATGTTGCTTTTGTAGGGTCAGCAGAATTATAGTTTATTCCGATTTCCATTCCAGCTGGTAAAGCAGAAGACGGGATAACTGCTGGTCTGACAATTACATTGAATTTTTTTGAAAGTGTAACAGCGCCTTGCGTTACTTCTAGAGTAAAAACGGTGTTTGTGGTAATACTTGTTGCTGTTGTAGAATAAGTAGAAACATTATTACTTGTATGAATGGTAACTCCGTTTGCTTTCAATACATAGTTTGCATTTCCATTTGTGTTGTTTGCAGAAACAAAAACACTTCCTCCAGAAGTTATAATTGTATTTGAATTTATGGCTGGAGTGGCAAGTGTGAAATTAAAAGCGCCAACTTCGGCAGTAATATCTTGTGATTTTTTATCTCCAGTACCGTCATTGGCTTTTACTAAAAATCCAATTCTTCCAATACCAGTAAATCGGTTATAAAACGCATTAGGTGTTAACGTGTAAGTATACGTGTCTGGACCAGCATTGTAAGTGAATTTATTAGTTTCATTAGAATCGGTCCAGGTTCCATTAGTAGGACAATCTAAAATGTTTAAATCATTAGAATCAAAAGACCAAGCCCATAAATATAAGTTGTTTCCAGAACCCCAAGTGGTTTCATTTACAGAACTTCCATTGATAGTTATGGTGATAGATTGGTTATCTTCAAAAGTAGATGGTGTTATAGAATAAGTAACGGTTTGTTGTTGAGCAAACGATAAACTATTCCATAAAAGTATTAAAATAAGTGTAATTTTTTTCATGATTTTTGGTATTAAAAAATTGAGCTATATGTTTTCATATAGCTCAATTTATGATTTTATACTAAAATTAGTCTACTGAGATTACTTTAGTAACGGTATTGATTTTGAATAATCTTATTCCTGTTGGTCCAACATATCTAAAATTACTATCACCATCTAATGCGTTGATTAATTCTGAATCAATAGTGTATCCATCTCCTAAGAATGAAGGATAGTTTCTATTTGGAGAACCCCAACTGTCACCGCCATCATTTGCTAACCAAACTCTGAAGCTTTCGTTATTTACTAAATTAACAGGAACCTCATAAATACCATTCGAAACTACTGGTAATTCTGTTTCGTTATTTCCAGTCCAAGACCAACCACCTGGAGTGGCAGCACCAACTAACCAATATGAAACTGGTTCGATACCACTTGAAACCGTACTTTTTGCTACTCCAATAGTTTTGTTGTTTTCGTCAATTTTAACTCGGTAAGTATCAGGAGTTCCTGTAAATCTAAAGTTATTATCTCCATCTAAAGCATCTTCTAAAACACTTACAATTTTATATCCTTGTGCTACATAGTATGGGAAATTTCTTCCTGAACCCCAGTTTCCATTTTCTGTAAAGAAACGGAAGGTGTCGTTTACTAATCCAACTTTCATTGTTAATACATTGTTGTCACAGATTAAGTTTGCTGGTGATGACCAACCCCAACCTGCTGAAGGAATTCCTGCTCCAACTGCATATTGACCTAAACATCCAAAAGCCGTCACATTATAAGTGATTACATTTGAATATAATGGTAATCCGCCAGCAACTGTAGCTTTAATTCTGAAGTCTAAAGGTGTTGAAACAAAAGGTACTGCACCTGCTGTTAATGCAGGAACATTTAATTGTCCGGTAGTTATAACAATATTTCTACTTGTTGTATTGGCTAAATCTTGTGCATTTGTAAAATCAGAACCATTTGGAGCTAATTGAATTGTATATGTAACACTTGAAGGTGTTGAGTATTGAGCTGGATCCCAAGTTAATGAAATGGCTGGGTTGTTTAAAGTTGTTTCACTTAAAACTACAGCATCGCCACTTGTTGGTGTAATAATTTGGAATGATGCAGCAGCTGGTTCAATGTAAACTAAATTGCTTTCGTCTTCACAAGAGTATAATCCTGTAAATAAAGCTAATGTTAAAATGGATTTAAATATATTTTTCATAACTATTAAATTAAAATGATTAATAACCTGTGTTTTGAGTTAAATTTGGATTTGCAGCTAAACTATTTGCAGGAATTGGGAATAATTTGAAATGGTTTGGAATCGCAATTCCGTTACTTCCATTTCCTTTCCAAGCCCAGTTATAGCTTCCGCCAACATATTTTCCGAAACGAATTAAATCTTGTCTTCTATGTGCTTCCCAGTGAAGTTCTCTAGTACGTTCATCTAATAGGAAATCTAAAGTCATAGCTGTTTCGCCAATATTATTTACAGAACTGTTATTTGCTCTTTCTCTCAAAGCATTGATGTAAAACACACCTTGACTTAAAGAAGCATTACTAGCGCCTCTTCTAGCACATTCTGCATACATTAAATACGCATCAGCTAAACGGAATAAAGGAAAATCAGTATCTACAAATGTTTGGTTTGGACCCGCGACACCTGTTGAAGAAATATTAGAATATTTTCCTAAAATATAGCCTTGAGATTGAACTGCAATACTTGCAATTTCAATAGGTCTAGATCCTGAAATGATTGTTTTTCTTTCATCTGAAGTGAAACTAACATCAGCAAATTTTTCAACAAATTGTTTTCTTAAACGCAAAGCGCCTCCCCAACCTCCAACACCGAAGCTTGATCCGTTATTTTCAATTGAACCTACTTGTCCGTTACACATAACTGTAGTTGGGCCATAACTTTGTGTTACCACTCCATCAGATTGTAGAGTAAAAATCATTTCAGTAGATAAATGGTTGTCTGCCGTGAAGTTGTGTAGGTAATTGTCTTCTAAAGCATAACCGCCACCAATAACATTTTCACACATGGTAACACATTCATTATATTTATTTTGACCGATATAAACTTCGGCATTCAAATAAATTTTTGCTAAAACCATCCATGCAAATGCTTTATCAACTCTACCATATTCATTAGTTCTTGGTGCTTTTAAGGTTCCTGCAACGGCTAACATTTCGCTTTCCACAAAATTGAATAATTGCGCTCTACTATATTCTGGTCCAGCAGCTCCAACTACATCATTTTCAGTGTTGAAAGGGGCTTTTCCGTATAAATCCATTAAGTTGTAGTAAGCAAAAGCTCTTAAAGCTCTAACTTCTTCTCTGTATAAAGCAATGTCTGCTAATAAAGTAGGATCTGTTACATTTCTTTCACTTAATTTTTCAGGAGTCGTTTGTCTTAAATAAGCATTACAAAATGCTACTTGAGCCATTGTTCTAGAAAACATTCCTAAAATAATTGGGTTACTTGACGTCCAAGTATTTCTTTGTAATTCTGCTGTTCCAGGGTCATTTTCATAACTCCAAATTACTTCATCTGTTGTTAATGTTTGTAAATACCATAAACAACGTCCAAACTGACTCGTACCCGGATCTAAACCAGAAATGTTTGAAGAAACTGGCCCTGATAAACCGGGTAATGATAAGTTAGCATAAACTCCACCTAATCCAGCTTTATAAGAACTTGGTGAATTAAAATAGGCTTCTGTTAAAAATACATCATCATCTTCAGGAACAATGTTCAAATCATCTGTACAAGATGTTAATAGTGCAAACGAACCAATGATATATAAGATGTTAAATTTTATTTTTTTCATAATTCAATTTTTTAGAATTTAATATTTGCTCCAAACAAAAATTGTCTTTGTCTCGGGTAAATGGTGTTATCAATACCGCTAAATACTTCAGGGTCTAAACCAGAATATTTAGTTATCACAAATGCATTTTGAATTCCTGCACTTAGTCGAACTGAAGCTTTACCTTCTAACCATTTTGGAAAAGTATATCCTAAAGTTATATTATCCATTTTTAAGAAAGAAGCATTTTCAATATAATGATCTGAGAAAATTACATTATTTCCTGAATTCGTGAAATTAGTTTCGAATGTGCTTGATGGAACGTTTCCTAAAACTGCATTATCAACTAAAAATCCAGTGTAGGCATTAGCAGAATTTACGTTGTTGTATAATCTGTTACCAATACTTGCTCTTAAATTGAAAGAGAAATCAATGTTTTTATAATTCATTGAAGATTGGAAGCCCATTAACAAATCTGGATCTGTATTTTTATAAATATACTTGTCTTTTTCGTTGATAATATTATCACCATTTAAATCAGCAAAAGCACCTTCAATTGGCGTTCCATCTGTGTTGTATAATTGTTTGAATACATAAAATGAGTTTGGAGTCCATCCTTCAGAGAAAACCTGAATGTTTCCACCTGTACCACCACCAATTCCGCCAGTAGGTGTATTGTTTACGGTTTTTAATTCTTTAATTCTTCTTTCGAATTTTGATGCATTGAAGTTAACATTCCAAGTGAAATTTTCTTTTTTAATAATTTCAGCATTAAGATTTAATTCTACTCCTTTGATATCTAAACTACCAATGTTTTGAGGTCCATTGTTAGAAAAGTTAGAACCATCTGCGAATGGCGCATTAAATAGTAAATCTTCAGATAATTTGTAATATCCTTCAATTGTTCCTGAAATTCTGTTATTGAAGAATCCGTAATCTAAACCAACATTATAGGTAGTTGTTTCTTCCCATTTTAATTTTGGATTGTAGTCTTTAGGTAATCCAATAATTAAAGGCGTAGAGCCAAAAGTGTATTGAGAAGCATTAGATTGACTAGTTAAATATTGAGCTTGGAAATAATCGTTTCTTCCATTTAAATCTTGTTGTCCAGAAATACCCCAACCTAAACGAAGTTTTAAATCGGATATTGTTTTACTGTCTTTAAAAAACTCGTTATTTAATTTCCAAGCAAAAGAAGCCGCAGGGAAGTTACCAAATTGATTTTCTTTAGCAAAAACTGAAGTTCCGTCTCTTCTATAAGTTAAAGTTAACAAGTACTTGTCGTTATAAGTGAAGTTGGTTCTTCCAAAAAATCCAATTAAAACTCTGTCTGTTGATGTGTCTGTATCTGGAATACTATTTGGATTGTATGTATTTCCAGTATTGTATCTTTCTGATTCAAATTTTTGATACGAATAACCTCCAGTTGCTTCCAAATCAAGTTTTCCGAAAGTTTTGTTATACACTAAATATCCATCCAATAGTTTATTGGAAAATTTAGATTCGTAAATAGATTTTTCTCCAAATTTATTACTTAATGAATTTCCTCCAGTTCCATCAGAAACAGCTGAATTTCTCGCAACACGATTAACTCCTTCACCGCTTGATGAGTCGTAACCTAAATTAACAACCGCTCTTAACTCTGGTAAAAAATGAAATTTATAATCTACTTGAAAGTTTCCTAAAATACGATTTACTTTACCATTATTTGAACTTTGTAAGACTTCAGCAATTGGGTTTCTTCCACCTTGTAATAAGTCGCCATTTAATGCTCCTCCAACTGTGTGCTCATAAAAACCACCCCATTGTGAACCGGCATTGTAAACTGGTTTTGTTGGGTCAAATCTTAACGCACCACCAATTGGTGTTCTAGCAAAATTATTTTTTTCGTTAGAGTAGTTGGCGTTTAAAGTTAATTTTAAATGATTTTTAAATAAACTTGGACTTAAGTTTAAACCCGCAGAAGTTCTGTTGAATTTATCAGTTAAAATTAAACCTTCTTGATAGGTGTTTCCTAAACTTAAACGAGTAGGAATCGCATCAAATAGGCTGCCTGATATGTTGATATTATTATTTACGTAATCGGTTTTTTTAAATAATTCTTCTTGCCAATCTGTGTTGTATAAAATTCTTCCTTCAATAATATTTGGTGTTAAAGGATCATCAGAAATTGAAGTTGAAGGATCGTCTACTCCTAATTCATTTAATCGAGTAGGTTGATATTGTCTGATGGCATTTACAAATTCATCTGCATTTAAAACATCAATTTTTCTGTAATGTTTTCCACTTCCGTATTGAAAGTTATAATCCACTTTTAAGGTTTTTCCTCCTTTTTTAGTAGTGATGATAATTACACCATTTGAAGCTCTTGAACCATAAATTGCTGTTGCAGAAGCATCTTTTAATACTGAAACAGATTCAATCGTATTTGGATCTAATGTGGCTAAGAAGTTTCTAGAACCAGCCGGAGTTTCATTTGAAATAGGTAAACCATCTACAACAATTAAGGGATCGTTACTAGCATTAATAGAAGCTCCACCTCTAATTCTAATAGCCGAACCACTTGCAGGTCCACCACCAGTATTGATTTGTAAACCAGCAACTCTACCATTTAATAGATTTTCTACAGTTGGCGTTGCACCTTTATTAAAGTCTTTTGAAGAAATTTGTGTTACAGCACCTGTAGCGTCTTTTTTCTTCACTTTACCATATCCTATAACTACAATCTCCTCGATGTCTTGCCCTTCTTGTTGTAAAGAAATGGTAAGGTTTTGTTGATTAGCATACACTACGGTTTGTGTTTTATATCCCAAAAACGAGAAAGAAACCGCATCGCCAGATTTTACATTTTTTAAAGTGAATGCACCTTCAGAATCTGTAAATGTTCCAGTTGTTGATCCAGCGATTGTTACTGAAACACCTGGCATTACCTGATTATTAGTGGCATCAGTAACTTTACCTGAAAGTGTACTTTGTGCTAAAACACTAAAGGGTAAAATGAGCATAAAAAACAGTAATTTTTTTAGCATTGTTTTCATACAATTTGTTTAAATTAATAGTCAGTTTAGTTGCTTATATATTCACTTCAAAAGTTAAATTTATGTAAAATTTTCATTAATCAAAGTCAAACAATTTATAAAACGTAGCGAAAACGTTTTCGTGTTGAAAACTTTATTTATTTCATCTCTTTTTTGTGATAAAAATGCAGGATAAATAATTTTTTGTTGTTAAAAATATAGCTTTGATAATCAAATTTGAATGATAGCTTTAACCATTCCATAAAAAAATGTAACTTGTTGCCGAAAAATATTTTTTTAAACCAAATTGTGATGAGAAGAAAGGTTACGTTAAAACAAATTGCTAAAGAATTAGATATTTCTATTTCTACAGTTTCAAAGTCATTACGTGATAGTCATGAAATTAGTGAAGAAACCCGAATTAAAGTTAAAGCTTTTGCTAAATTGTATAACTATAAACCTAACAATATTGCACTAAGTTTAAAGAATAAAAAAACTAAAACCATCGGAATTATTATTCCAGAAATTGTGCATCATTTTTTCGCCACAGTTATTAGTGGTATCGAACATGTAGCCAATGAATATGGGTATAACGTTATTGTAACTTTATCTGATGAATCTTTTGATAAGGAAGTCATCAACTTAGAAATGCTAGCCAGCGGAAGTACAGATGGTTTTATCATGTCATTATCTAAAGAAACCCAACACAAAAAAGATTTTCATCATTTAGAAGAAGTTATCAATCAAGGTATGCCTGTAGTGCTTTTCGACAGAATTACCAACGATGTTTTTTGCGATAAAGTTATTATTGATGATCAATTAGCTGCTTACAACGCCACAGAGTTTTTCATCACCAATAATTATAAAAATATAGCCTTAATTACTACTGTAGATTATGTAAGTGTCGGAAAATTGCGTACCGAAGGTTATTTAAAAGCTTTGTCCGATTATAATATACAACCCAACGAAAACTTAATCATAAAAATTGAAGATATTGAACATTGTCAAGATCAAATTATTGATTTAATTACTAATAATGTGATTGATGCGGTTTTTGCGGTGAATGAATTATTTGCCGTGACTGCAATTAAAGCTATCAATAAAATTGGCAAAAATGTACCAAATGATATTGCAGTAATTGGGTTTACAGACGGAATTATTTCGCAATTTTCTACACCAACCATTACAACGGTAAGTCAGAATGGAATTAAAATGGGACAAAAAGCGGCTAAAATGTTGATTGAAAGACTCGAAAAAGAAGAAGATGACGAACAATATACCACAGAAATTATCGAGACTGAATTGATTTTTAGAGAATCTACGAAAACGTAATAGTTTTTTGTAAATAATTGAATTTCAGTTATTTAAAAATTAATATTTAACATATTTTACGTATTTTTGAAAAATTATTTTTAGATTATTCAAAATAATTTACTTTAATTTGTGTCAATCAAAGCTTATAATTCACTTCAAAAATTAATTAAAGTTTTGATAAGCATTTAAAACGCTTATCGTAGTATTAACACTAATTACGATAAATGGAAAAGCGTAAGTTAAGTTTCTGGGAAATTTGGAACATGAGTTTCGGTTTCTTAGGGATACAGTTTGGTTTTGCCTTACAAGGAGGCTTTATGTCCAGAATTTTTCAAACTCTTGGGGCAGAAAAAGATGCTATTCCTGCACTTTGGATTGCTGCGCCTTTAACAGGTTTATTGGTGCAACCCATTATTGGATATTTAAGTGACAACACTTGGCATTCTAGATTAGGGAGAAGAAAACCTTACTTTTTAATTGGAGCTATATTAAGCTCGTTCACTTTATTCTTTGTACCCTATTCATCCACTTTATGGATTGCGGCCGGTTTTTTATGGATTTTAGATGCTTCCATTAATGTTTCTATGGAACCTTTTCGAGCTTTAGTAGCCGATAAATTACCAGATTCTCAAAGATCTTACGGATTTGTACTTCAAACTTTAATTATAGGAATTGGAACTTGGATTGCTTCTAATTTACCTTGGTTGGTTTCCAATTTAGGTTTTTCAGATGAAGCTGAACCAGGTGTGTTGCCAGAATCAGTAAAAATTGCATTCGGAATTGGTGCTTTAGTTTTCTTAATCAGTATTCTATATACAGTTTTGACAACTAAAGAAACGCCTCCAAAAGATATGGAAGCTTTTAAAGCCATGAAAAAAGAAAATTCGTTTTTCAAAGATTTATTCACTTCTTTAAGAACAATGACTTCTACCATGAAAAAATTAGGAGTCATTCAGTTTTTTTCTTGGTTTGCTTTTTTTACGATGTGGAGTATGGCTACGCCAGCCTTAACAGAATTTGTTTTTAATGCGCCAGCACCCAATGCAAAAGAATTTAACATGACAATTCCAGACCAAAAACTAGCCTTTGATACTGCCAACGAATTGTATCAAACGGCCTCAAATAGTGTAGGTTCTGCCATGGGATTATATGGTTTATCATCAATGGCATTTGCGTTATTGTTAACTTTCTATGCTGCCAAACGTCAGGTGAATAGAAAATATGTACACCTGTTTTGTTTATTGGCTGGTGGATTAGGCTTTTTTACTATGGGTCTATTTCCTTTTCCAATTTATTTAAACATTTCGTTTTTGCTAATCGGACTATCATGGGGAAGTATTCTTTCGATGCCTTATGCCATGCTATCTAGTTCTGTAGATGAAAATAAAATGGGAATGATGATGGGATTATTTAACATGTTTATTGTAATTCCGCAAATTATCGCAGCAGTTGGTGGTGTAAATGTGTTATCTAAACTTTTTGGAGAAACCGCCATCGCACCCATGTATTTAGCAGGAACATCATTAGTAATTGCAGGAATCTGTAACTTATTAATAACAGACAAAAAATCTATTTTAGGATAAAAAAATGAACAAAAAAGCATTCATATTCGATCTAGATGGTGTAATTGTAGACACCGCTAAGTTTCATTTCTTAGCCTGGAAAAAATTAGCCGATAGTTTAAATATCAATTTTACGCACGAAATTAATGAACAACTTAAAGGCGTAAGCCGAGTTCGTTCGTTAGAAATCATATTATCTCAAGGAAACATTCAAGCTTCTGAAGCAGATAAAAACAACTGGTTACTTCAAAAAAACGAAGATTATTTAAAGTTCGTTCATCAAATGGATGAATCAGAAATTTTACCTCGTGTAGAAGAAGTTCTTCAGTTTTTAAAAAATAACAATCAATATGTAGTGTTGGGTTCTGCAAGTAAAAACGCGCGCCCAATTTTAGAGAAAGTAAACATTTTGCATTATTTTGATGCAATTGTAGATGGGAATGATGTAACCAATGCCAAACCAGATCCAGAAGTTTTTCTGCAAGGCGCCAATAAAGTTAGTGTAGCGTATGAAAATTCAATCGTTTTTGAAGATTCAGTTGCAGGTATTCAAGCAGCAAATTCTGCTGGAATGACCAGTATTGGCATTGGTGAGAAAGAGGTGTTACACGAATCGGATTTTTGTTTTAGAGATTTTACAGAAATGAGTAACGATTTTATTACACAATTAATTAATAATTAGTATTTCACTAATTGAGAATTAACAAATTAGAAAAATGAATCAAGATTATATCGTACCAAATAATTGGTCAATCATAGAAGAAGGATTTGAAGCCACTAGAGTCAAATCTTCCGAAAGTTTATTTAGTATTGGAAATGGCGCCATGGGGCAACGTGCCAATTTTGAAGAGCAGTACTCCGGTGCTACTTTTCAAGGTAGTTACATTGCTGGGGTGTATTATCCAGATAAAACTAAAGTAGGCTGGTGGAAAAATGGCTATCCAGAATATTTCGCCAAAGTGCTAAATGCACCCAATTGGATTGGAATAAATGTAACCATTAATGGTGAAAATTTAGATTTAGCAACTTGTAAAGAAGTTGAAAATTTCCGTCGCGAATTAAACATGCAAGAAGGTTGGTACCAACGTTCTTTTCAAGCGGTTTTACAAAATGATATTAAGGTTTCAGTACAGGTGACTCGTTTTCTTTCTTTAGATTTGGACGAATTAGGTGCGATTCATTACGAAGTTACTCCTATAAATTCCGATGCTAAAATAGTTTTCAATCCGTATTTAGATGCTGGAATTGAAAATGAAGATACCAATTGGGAAGAAAAATTTTGGGAAACACTAGAAATTAAAAACGAAGAGAATAGTGCATTTATCGTGGCTCGTACTTTAAAAACAAAGTTCACAGTAGCGACTTACATGCAAAATAAAATTATAGTCAACAACGAAATTACCAATGTAAAACCTGTTGAGGTTACAAAGGAGGCTTCTAAAATTACCTTTTCTTACGAAGTGGCTGCTATACAAGGAAAAACTGTAAGTATTCAGAAATTTGGAGGCTATACGATTTCAACTAATCATAAAGAAGATTACCTTATTTCCGCAGCTAAACAAGTTTTAGTTCAAGCCACAACTCTTGGTTTCAATGCGTTATTAGACAATCAAAAACAAGCTTGGGCTAAAATTTGGGAAATGAGCGACATCACCATAGAAGGCGATACCAAAGCACAACAAGGTATTCGTTTTAATATCTTCCAATTGAATCAAACGTATTTAGGCAAAGATTCTCGCTTAAATATCGGACCAAAAGGATTTACGGGTGAAAAATACGGAGGTTCTACTTATTGGGATACGGAAGCGTATTGTATTCCATTCTACATGGCTACCAAAGATCAAAATGTAGCTAGAAGTTTGTTAGAATACCGTTACAATCAATTGGATAAAGCCATAGAAAATGCCGAAAAAAACTTAGGTTTTAAAAACGGTGCAGCTTTGTATCCAATGGTTACGATGAACGGCGAAGAGTGTCATAACGAATGGGAAATTACCTTCGAAGAAATTCACCGAAACGGAGCTATTGCTTTCGCGATTTACAACTATCATCGTTTTACGGGCGATTACAGTTATATTCCAGAAAAAGGCTTGGAAGTCTTAATCGGAATTGCCCGTTTTTGGCACCAAAGAGCTACGTTTTCAACTCATAAAAATCAGTTCGTTATTTTAGGTGTAACAGGTCCAAACGAATATGAAAACAACGTAAATAACAACTGGTATACCAATTATATTGCCAAATGGTGTATCAATTATGCTTACGCTCAAATTGAAAAAGTAAAATCAGAATATACATCTGATTATACTCGAATTATGAATAAAGTTAACTTAAATGATACCGAGTTACAATCGTGGAAAAACACAGCAGATAATATGTATTTTCCTTTTTCAGAAGAACATGGCGTATTTTTACAACAAGATGGTTTCTTAGATAAAGAATTGGTAAAAGTTTCGGATTTAGATAAGTCACAACGACCAATTAATCAAAAATGGAGTTGGGATAGAATTTTACGTTCGCCTTACATCAAACAAGCCGATACCTTACAAGGTTTTTACTTCTTTGAAGATGATTTCACCAAAGAACAATTGGAAAAACATTTCGATTTTTACGAACCATTTACCGTTCATGAAAGTTCGCTTTCTCCTTGTGTACACTCGATTCAAGCTGCCGCTTTAGGAAGAATGGAACAAGCGTATACCTTTTATTTGAGAACATCTCGTTTAGATTTAGACGATTATAATAAAGAAGTTCACGAGGGTTTACATATCACGTCAATGGCGGGAACTTGGATGAGTATCGTAGAAGGTTTTGGAGGCATGCGCGTAAAAAATAACCAATTGCATTTTGAACCAAGAATTCCAGAACAATGGAAAGGTTATTCGTTTAAGGTAAATTTCAGAAATGCGATTGTTAAAGTAGCGGTCAACCACACGGAAACAAAAGTAGAAGTTGAAGGCAATCAGGAAGTAGAAGTTATCATTAATGGCGCTTCACAACTGGTAAAAAATTAATATAAATTTATAGTCATGCTGAATTTGTTTCAGCGTTAAACAACACAATTATGAAAAATGTTTTTTCAGTTTTTCTTGTACTACTGTCAGTATTAGGTATTTCGGCACAAGAATTTCAATCGCCTAACGGAGCTTTCAAAATGTCGTTTTCTTTAGGAAATGATGGTACACCTATGTATCAACTTTTTCTAAATAATAAAGAAGTTATTAAAAAAAGTAAACTGGGTTTAGAATTACAAAAAGATAAAAAATCCTTAGTTAACGATTTTAAAGTTGTAGATACCAAACAAAGTACGTTTAACGAAACTTGGCAAACCGTTTGGGGTGAAGAAACCAAAATTCAAAATCACTACAATGAATTGATGGTGAAACTAAAACAAAATGAAACGGATAGAGAAATCATCGTTCGTTTTCGTTTGTTTAATGAAGGTTTAGGATTTCGATACGAATTTCCAGAGCAAAAAAACTTAATTTATTTCGTAATTAAAGAAGAAAGAACCGAATTTGCCATGACTGGAAATCACACGGCTTTCTGGATTCCAGGTGATTACGATACGCAAGAATACGATTATACAGAAAGTAAATTATCTGAAATTAGAAGCTTGTTCAAAAGTGCGGTTTCGGAAAATGCTTCGCAAAAACAATTTTCTGATACTGGTGTGCAAACGTCTTTAATGATGAAATCGGCAGACGGAATTTACATTAATATTCACGAAGCGGCTCTGATTAATTATTCGTGTATGCATTTGAATTTAGACGATAAAAATTTCGTATTTCAATCGCACTTAACGCCAGATGCTAAAGGAAATAAAGGTCACATTCAAGCGCCAAGCGTTTCGCCTTGGAGAACGATTATTGTTAGCAAAGATGCCAGAGAAGTTTTGGCTTCAAGAATGACCTTAAACTTAAACGAGCCTTGTAAAATTGAAAATACCTCTTGGATTAAACCCGTAAAATATGTCGGAGTTTGGTGGGAAATGATTACAGGAAAAAGCTCTTGGGCTTACACAGAAGATTTTCCAGCGATTCAATTAGGCGTTACCGATTATTCCAAAGCGAAACAAAGTGCCAAGCATGCGGCAAATACCAAACATGTTAAAGAATATATCGATTTTGCTGCTCTTCACGGTTTTGATGGGGTTTTAGTAGAAGGATGGAACGAAGGTTGGGAAGATTGGTTCGGACATGAAAAAGACTATGTGTTCGATTTTATTTCTGCATATCCTGATTTTGATGTAAAAGGGATTCACGAATATGCGAAATCAAAAGGAATTAAAATGATTATGCATCATGAAACTTCTGGTGCGACAAGAAACTACGAACGTCATTTAGATAAAGCGTTTCAGTTCATGAAAGACAATGGTTACGACGCAGTTAAAACGGGTTATGTAGGTAATATTTTGCCTTTAGGTGAACACCATTATAGCCAGTCGATCTTAAATCATTATCAATATGTAACGGAAAAAGCGGCGGAATATAAAATTATGGTAAACGCGCATGAAGCGGTTCGTCCGACAGGAATTTGCAGAACTTATCCAAACATGATTGGTAATGAAGCCGCTCGTGGAACAGAATTCCAAGCTTTTGGAGGTTCAAAAGCAAATCATACTACAGTTTTACCTTTCACAAGATTAATGGGCGGACCAATGGATTACACACCAGGTATTTTTGAAATGGATATCTCGAAATTAAATCCAGGAAATAATTCACATTGTAATACCACAATTGCCAATCAATTAGGATTGTATGTGGTGATGTATAGTCCACTTCAAATGGCTGCCGATTTACCTGAAAATTACAACCGCTTTTTAGATGCCTTTCAATTTATTAAAGATGTTCCAGTAGATTGGAGTACTTCAAAATATTTAGAAGCAGAACCAGGTTATTACATTACAACGGCTAGAAAAGATAAAAATTCTAACAATTGGTTCGTTGGAAACGTAAACGGATTAAACAAAAGAACATCAACTATTTCTCTAGACTTTTTAGAAAAAGGAAAAAAATACGAAGCAACTATTTACGCCGATGCCAACGATGCGCACTATAAAACGAATCCGCAAGCGTATAAAATCACGAAACAAAAAGTTACGAGTAAAACAAAACTACAACTAACAACTGCTGTTGGTGGTGGATACGGAATTAGTATTGTTGAGGTGAAATAATAAATGTTAAACCCTGTCTGTGTTTTACACATCGATAGGGTTTTTAAATGTAATCATATAATGAAAAAAATAATTTTCTTAGTTCATATTCTACTTATTAATTTTTCTTTTGCTCAAATTGATAGAGTAGAACCACCATTTTGGTACGAAGGTATGAATCTCAATCAGGTTCAGATTTTGTTTTATGGTAAAAATATCGCTCAAAATACGGT
>JACCDZ011903060.1_pt1 | contig 36881 bp, 34 predicted proteins | sample 7449551 | NCBI WGS metagenome assembly JACCDZ01 (sample SAMN15323452, study PRJNA562643) | freshwater metagenome | isolation source: river surface water | place: USA:Blue River Watershed | collected 2017-08-18 | reverse complement strand
TAGATTGACGGATCAGCTAAAAATTTATCGAGCAGAAAATAGTTAATTTTTAAAGCTTATAAAATTAAACTACGTAACATCCAAACGGTTTTTTCATGAATCTGTAAGCGTTGGGTTAATAAATCCATGGTTACTTGATCGTTGGCTTCATCGGCGGCAGGTAAAACACCCCGCGCGGTATTAATTACTACTTCATGCGCTTCAATTAAATATTTAATCATCGCCGTGGCTTCCGTATCACCAGCGTGTTCTTTAACCTTGGTTAATTTGCCAAATTCTGAATAACTACCTGGAGCAACAAAGCCCAATGCGCGAATTCGTTCTGCAATTAAATCTACGGCTAAAGATAATTCGGTATAGTGAGTTTCAAACATTAGATGTAACGTGTTAAACATTGGTCCAGTCACGTTCCAGTGGAAGTTATGCGTTTTTAAATATAATGAATAACTGTCAGCAAGTAAATGCGCTAAACCATTGGCAATAACTACGCGGTTTTCTTGACCTAAGCCATCATGAATATTAAAAAATTGTTGTTTCAACATGATAATCTCTCCTCGTTTTATAGAACTGATATTATACACCGTTTATGGTGTTATTTGCTGATTTCAATCGTGTGAATACAGGCTAAACTATGGATTACCGCGGCAATTTTAGCCAATAACTGTATGGTTTCTTTGCTAATGCCGTGTTTGATTAATTGCTGTTCATGTGCACTTACACATTTGTGGCAACCACCAATAATTGATACCGCTAATGACCACATTTCAAAATCAATTTTATCTACTCCCGGATCACGTAAAATGTTCATGCGTAAACCTGCAGGCATTGCCGCATAACTCGCATCATCAACTAAATCGGTGAAGCGGTAATAAATATTGGTCATGCCCATAATTGCAACTGCGGAATGAACCGCGCTTAATTCATTGGGCGCTAATTGCGCGCTAACGGCTTGAGTTATATATTTAGCCAGTGCTGGATTTTTACAGGCAATTGCTGCGGCAAGCACACTTCCTGCAAATTGATTATCGTTGAGTGGGCTATGATTATTAATTAGGCTACTTAAGTTTAGTTTGATATCTTTGGCATAATCTGGAATGCCAGCCAAAATTGTTTCAAAGTTCATGAAGGTTCTTTCCAAATAGGTAGGTTATTGCTATTAGTCGAGAGTATAGTTAAAATTATACTCTCGTATAATTAGACGCAAATTAGAGGGTTGCATCACCTTTATTCCAGTTGCATGGGCATAATTCGTCAGTTTGTAATGCATCGAGAATACGTAAAGTTTCCACAGGATTACGTCCAACACTCATATCGGTCATTTCAGCATAGCGAATAATGTTTTGTGGATCAACGATAAAAGTTGCCCGATTCGCCACACCCGCTTCGTTATTTAAAATCCCTAATGCGTTACTTAATTCTTTTTTGATGTCAGCTAACCATGGGAAAGTTAATGGTTTCAAATCAGCATGACTACCACGCCAAGCGGCATGGACAAAATCGCTATCGGTTGATGCGCCAATTAAAACGGCATCACGATCTTTAAATTCGCCCTCAAGTTTACCAAAGCCTGCAATTTCAGTTGGACATACAAAAGTGAAGTCTTTTGGCCAGAAGAAAATAATTTTCCAATCTGCGCCATAGCTGGCTAAAGTTGCTGAGCTAAAGCTCTCAGGGCTAGTGCCGTTAACTGCGGTTAAGTTGAAGTCTGGGAATTGGTTGCCTACTGATAACATAATAATACTCCTTAAAGTTAGGGTTTAATTTAACCACCGTTTGGTGATCTTTGGTTTACAGGAGTTATTTTAAGTTATTTGGTTTAATTAATCCAATTAATAAAAACAATTTAATTGATAGTTAGAAACTATGTGCGTACTGATTCAGTGCTTGGCTTTAGTTAACATTGTTGAGTGATTTAGCCTGTATATTTGATAAATTCTTCGCAATTAAGCTTTTGAGGTAAAGCCTAAATTAGCCTAGTTTAATCCTATTTGGCAATGATTTGTGCTGAAATGTAGCTGATTGTGTCATAATAACGACATTAAATTATTCTAATCTAAGCAATATGATGTAACATATTTTAGATGATAATACCCAGAATAGCGTGATGATGTGTGTGTGAAATTTTTAAGGTTAATCGATGAGTAATTATGAACAAAGCTTTTTAAAAGAGTTAGACGATAAGTTGTGGAAGTCTGCAGATAAGCTGCGCAATAATATGGATGCGGCTAATTATAAGCATATTGTGTTAGGATTGATTTTTTTAAAATATGTTTCAGATGCTTTTGAAGAGCGTCGAAGTGAGTTGTACAATCTCTTTACTCTGAATGGTAATGATTATTATCTGCCACGTGAAGATTATGCGAGCGATGAAGAATATCAAGCTGCGGTGAATGATGAATTAGAAGTGCTGGATTATTATCAGGAAAAAAATATATTTTGGGTGCCAAAGCGCTCACGGTGGGGCTTTTTAAAGAGTGCTGCTGCATTGTCGGTTGGTTCGACTTTATGGCTCGAGTATAAAGGTAAGGAATTAACCGAGGCTCAGGCCGCAGAAATTCGGGTACAGCACCAAGAGACTGAAAGCGATGCCGAGAGAAGAAGTAAAGATCCGATCACCGTTAGAAAGCTTACTTCGGTGGGGTGGTTAATTGATAATGCGCTCGATGAAATTGAGAAACATAATGCTAAACTTAAAGGCATTCTTAATCGCATTAGCATGTATCAGGTGGATAATCATATTTTAACTAGCTTGGTAAATAGTTTTTCTGATACGAGTTTTCGGAACCCAGAATATAACGGAAATAAACTCAATTTGCAGAGCAAAGACATCCTCGGGCATGTTTACGAATATTTTCTCGGTGAATTTGCCTTAGCCGAAGGTAAACAGGGTGGACAGTACTATACGCCTAAAAGTATTGTTAGTCTAATCGTTGAAATGCTTGAACCGTATAAAGGGCGCGTATTTGATCCTGCAATGGGCTCGGGTGGTTTTTTTGTCTCGAGCGAGAAATTTATTGAAGAGCATGCCAAAGATAAGCTCTATAATCCAGCCGAACAAAAAAAACATATCTCAGTTTATGGACAGGAAAGCAATCCAACTACGTGGAAATTAGCTGCGATGAATATGGCGATTCGCGGGATTGATTTTAATTTTGGTAAAAAACCCGCGAATAGCTTTTTAGATGATCAACATCCAGATCTACGTGCCGATTTTGTGATGGCAAATCCACCCTTTAACGTTAAAGATTGGTGGGATGCGGCGCTGGAAAATGATGTGCGCTGGAAATACGGCACACCTCCACAAGGAAATGCCAATTTTGCGTGGATGCAGCATATGCTGTACCATCTGAATGATCATGGTTCAATGGCGCTACTCTTGGCAAATGGTTCGATGAGTTCCAATACTAATAATGAAGGCGAAATTCGCAAGGCTTTGATTGAGGCTGATATTGTTGAATGTATGGTGGCATTACCCGGACAATTATTTACCAATACCCAGATTCCAGCCTGTATCTGGTTTTTAACCAAAGACAAAAAAAACGGTGTGGTGCTGAATGAAAAGAAACGCAATCGTCAAGGTGAGTTTTTGTTTATTGATGCACGGCAACTGGGCTATATGAAAGATCGGGTGTTACGTGATTTTAAGCCTGAGGACTTGGCTAAAGTAGTTAATATTTATCACGCGTGGCAGCGTGGGGTCAATTATGAAAATCAAGCCGGATTTTGTTTCTCGGCGAAACTTCAAGATATTCAAAAGAATGACTATGTTTTAACTCCAGGGCGCTATGTCGGTACGGTTACACAAGAAGATGACGGCGAACCATTTGCCGAGAAAATGCACCGCCTGACGGCTCAATTAAAAACACAGTTTGAAGAAGGTCATAAATTAGAACAAGCGATTAAGCAGAATTTGGCGAGTCTGGGCTATAAATTGTAAAAAACAGATTGGAAAAATAAAAATGTTAGATTTAACGAGTTTTCAAAAATCACTGGCTAACTTAGATAAATTAGTGGTGGCGGTAAATAATCTTGAGCTAATCCAGTCGCTTAATGCAACGTTACAAGATGGGCTAAAAGCTGGGGTAGTACAAAATTTTGAGGTGACTTATGAGGTTTCATGGAAATTTATTAAACGTTGGCTAGAAAATAATTTAGGCAATAGCTATGTCGATGGAGTAAGTAGACGTGAACTTTTTCGGCTGGCTGCCGAATCATTATTGATTGCTGATGTTGATAAATGGATGAAGTATCATAAGGGACGCAATGAAACATCACATATTTATGATGCACTGACCGCCGATGAGGTTTATCACTTAGCAATGGAGTTTGTCCACGATGCTAAACAGCTTTTGATGAATTTGGAAGACAAGAATGATTGATCTTAGCCCTGCCGATGAAACGATAGTCAACGCAATATTAAAAAAACATATTGCAAAGTGTGAAGTGCGTGCTTTTGGCTCGCGGCATAAATGGACGGCTAAATCCTATTCTGATCTTGACTTGGCTATCGTTGGCACGGCTAAACTGGATAAAAACGTGATTTATGCTCTACAAGAAGCCTTTGAAGAATCGGAACTAAGTTTTCGGGTGGATGTGCTGGATTGGTATGCAATCTCAGATGAGTTTCGACAAATAATAGAACAAGGCTATACCGTGATACAAGAAAAAGAGATTGATAATCAGTTACCTGCTGGGTGGACAGTGAAGAGATTGGGCGATGTAGTAGATATAGTTATGGGACAATCTCCAAATGGTGCATTTTGTAATAACAATGGCGATGGAACTCCACTTTTGAATGGACCAACAGAATTTACACATAAGTATCCAAAACCTGTACAATTTACTTCACATATTACAAAACAGTCAAAAATAGGCGATATACTCTTCTGTGTCAGAGGTTCAACTACAGGTAAAATGAATTGGGCGGACAAGAATTATGTTATCGGGAGAGGTCTTGCAGCAATAAGGCACACTACAGATACTAGTTTAAATCCATTTATTAAAGCACTGATTGAACAGAACCTAGATGTTATTCTATCTTCAGCAACTGGGTCAACGTTTCCTAATGTTAGCAGGGACTTATTGGACTCTATTTTGGTTAATGTCCCGCCGATAGACGAGCAAAAAGAGATTGCCGCTATATTATCCAGCCTCGATGATAAAATCGAACTTAATCGCCAAACTAATCAAACACTAGAAGAAATGGCTCAATCTATTTTCAAAGAATGGTTTATTGATTTTAACTTTCCAGATGAAAACGGCAACCCATATCGTGATTCTGGCGGCTTAATGATTGATTCCGAACTCGGGCAAATCCCCGCTTCTTGGTCAGTCGGCAAACTTGGGAGTATGTGTGAAGTGATATCTAAAGGAACAACACCGACATCATTACAAATTGAAAATCTTGATAAAAACATACCATTTATAAAAGTAAAAGATATTGCTTTTAATGGCACTATTAATATATCGGGACTAGATTTAATTCCTGATGAGGTGCATAAAAAAGTTTTAAAAAGGTCTATTTTAAAAACAGGTGATATTCTATTTTCAATTGCTGGGACAATCGGAAGAGTTTCTATATTACCAGAGAACTTAAATAATTCAAATTGCAACCAAGCAGTTGCGTTCATTAGGTTGAAGGATAGAGAATATTTAGAATTTATCCATCAACATTTGATTTCTCAAAATATTCAAGGTTTAATTTTAGGTAGTGTTGTTCAGGGAGTACAAGCAAATGTTAGTTTAACAACTCTTGGGAATATTCCAGTAATTTTTCCAGATAAATACTCTCTTTTGAGTTTTAACTGTTTGATAAAACCAGTTTATAAAAAAAATACAGATAATGACACTCAAATTAGCTCTGCTATCTGTATCCGTGATACACTTCTACCAAAACTAATGTCTGGTAATATAACTAGAATAGGATAATATTTACATGACAGAAAATAATAAAACTCCTGCTATGCAAGCATCTTTTGTAAAGGATGCATTAGAAATTACTAAAAATTTAGGCTACTTACTATTTTGTTTAATAATTATCATTAGTGGGTTAATGATGTTTGGTGCATCGTTTAAATATCATTTCTTATTTAATATGACCAGTAGTGAGATGGTCTATTTTTTACTTCAATCAGGATTTTATATTGTTATTGTTTTTACAATTTTTTGTTATTTATTATCGCCGATTGGCTATTTAGTTTATTATTTAGTATTTAATACTGTTTCCTGTGCTAGTTTAATTGGTAAATATATAATTGAGAATATAAAGTTGTGTGGAGCAAACAAAGAATTACTAAATTGGCATTCTTATCTTGATTTAAATAAAACAAGTGATAATAGCAATGGTGAGCTGTTAAAAATTAACGAAATTATAAAAATACATCATTATGTATTTGGCATATTATTAGCTATAGTTATTACTATTGCATACTTTAAATTCAGAATAATGCATAATGAAGGTTTTTTATTCGCTTGTTTTTCAATGTGTATAGTTTTCCCGACTATAGATATTGCTATAAAAAGTTTTATGAAGTATCAAACTAAATTAATTTTTGTAATCACTTTTTGTATCTTCGTGTGTATTTTTGGTCTTTTTTTCTCAAAGACGGGATATTATTTGTTTGAAATTTATTTGTCTGTAACCAATGGGCTAAAACATAACCCTGTGATTATGTTGGATAATGATTGTATATTAAAAAATAGACCTATTTTTAATCAATATGATCCACAAGTAATTAATATTATAACTAATAAGTCTGAGCCTACAAGTTCTAAATATTTATCTGTGGAAAGTACGTATTTCAATAAGCATTCACAAAGCTATAGCCAGTTTTTGGAGTCATATTCTATAATAAGTTCAGAATCTAATGTAACATATATTAATTTTTATAGTAATAAATTAATATACTTAGAAAAGAAAGATAAGACACTTGATTTATCAGATTGTTCAACAGTTAAAGTCTTAAATTAGAGAGAGTAAAAATGGCAGTTCCAAAAATATTTGTAAGTTCAACTTGTTATGATTTACATGAAATTAGATTAAATTTAAAAAATTATATTATAGAGTTTGGTTGCGAGTCAATATTATCAGAATTTGGTGATATATTTTATGATCCAGCCGCTCATGTACAGGATGCTTGTGTAGATGCTATAAAGCAAAGTGATTTGTTTATTTTAATTATAGGTGATTCATATGGGAGTATTTATTATGGTAATCAGATTAGTCATGATGTGCCAGATAGTATAACATTACAAGAATTTAAAAAAGCACTATCTTTAAAAATTCCTAAGATGATATTTATTAATAAATTTGTAAATTATGATTATAAAAATTATCGTAGGTTTTTAGAAGAAAAATATACTGAGTACTATTCAAAAAATGAAGTCACTGAAGAGCGAAAAGAATCTATAAATTCCAGTATAAAGAAAGAGTTAGATAGAAAATACCATTTTGCTAAGAAGTCTTATAAATATGTTTTTCATTTTTTAGATTCTATTAATGAATTAAACCTTAATAATTCATACTTTGAGTTTGAGAATTCAGAGGATATTAAATTTAACATAAAAAAACAATTTGCAGGATACCTCCATAACGCATTGAAGCATACACAAGAAAAATTGATAGATAAAATTGGTGTTGAAAAAAAGACTCTTGATAAATTGGAACAATTTGAGAAAGTATTAACATCTCTTGCGGATAGTCTTAAGGATAGCAATCAACAACAAACTATTAATTTAAGTAAATTTATAAATATTTCAGAGGTTTCTGAATTAGCAGATTTGCGAGAACAGTTTGATAATTCTGCTCAAGATATTTTTTATGATTTTGTCCAAGCCAATTATTATAATGAAGAAGATCATTATATGCCAAGGGTTACATTTACAGAAAATTTACGAAATGATGCTGGGCTAACTAAAATATCAAAATGGGTTAATTTATTAAAAGATTTTGTGAATACGTATAAGTGGACACAAAACATTAGCTCTGAGATAGTTTTTAGTGAATTTAGTTGTACATTAAATAAAATGTATTCAAATATTCCTCTTTATGCTCTAGAAAAATTAGCCGCTTTATATGAACTTGATCCAGATAAAAATAGCTTTATAAGATCTATTCAAAGTAAATTTATTCCTTTGATTGAAGAAATAAATGTGCTAAGTAAGAATTCTGCTTTCAACCCACCAACAGCATCTCTACAGTCTGATGACGTTCCGTTTTAGATAGGTTTCAAAATGCAAAAAGAACGATTGATAATAAAAAACTTTTTTACATTGAAAGATGTCGATATAGAGCTTGGCAAATATAACGTATTTATCGGTGAACAAGCCAGCGGTAAAAGTTTGATATTGAAGCACCTATATTTCTTTAGGGAGCTAGTTGGTAGGCATATGGTATTGCACTATAGCTTAAATAGCATTTATATGTCTGCGATAGAACGTTATTATGAAATATTTAATTTAAACAGTGATAGTGCTTCAGATGATTCATACGTAGAGTACTCAATAAATAATTATAAAATAATGATATATCGTAATAGTGAAATCATATTTTCAAATAATTTATTAGCGATATGTGATGATTATTTTACATTGCAACATAAATCTGTTCAGCAACATGGGTACAATGACGTAATCATTAATCCTGAAAGCAAGGATTTTATATCACAACAGATGGGTATTAAAAAGGGAATAAATCAATTCATCCCTGCGGTGAGAGTGTTGTTATACAGCTTATTAAGTAACGCATTTAATATGTTCAATGTAGATCGTAATAGTTTGAATATTGATTATTTACTGATTCAGTTTGGACAAAATTATCAACGAGCTAGGTTTTATTATGAAAGCAATGCTCGAGTTTTAAATGACAACACTATTTTTCAAAAATTAACCGAAAAAATTTTGAAAGGTAAGTTTATTTATGATTCAGCTGGTGACTTAATCCAACATCAAAGTTTTACAACAAAAGTAGTTCACGCATCATCTGGACAACAGGAGTTCGTACCGATTTACTTGATTTTACTTGATATGCTGAAAAACAAAGGTAATCTCTATATTGAAGAACCAGAAGCACATCTTTATCCATCGGCGCAAAAAGCAATTACTGAATTATTGGTTTATGTGACAAATGCAACTAATAGCGATGGATTATACATTACCACGCATAGCCCGTATATTTTAACTGTGCTTAATAATTTGATTTTAGCAAACGATGTTAAGGATAAACAAACCTTGTTTGATAAAGACTTGCTAGTGCCATTTGAAGAAGTACGCGCTTATTTTATTGCCGATGGTGGTGCACGTGATTTGCGTGATGTTGAAAATCGTTTGATTTTAGCCGATAATCTGGATAAAGTATCCGAGCAAACTGCATTAGATTTTGATAAATTACTGGATTTAAAATATGAGTAATTGTATTCAATCCGTAAGCGACAGCAATATTAAGTGCGAAGAAAAGCAAAGCAAATTTATTTTGAGAAATCCAGAGCGTAAACCAGTTGATTATATTACGGTTGATGGTTGTATTTATCCGCGCGGACATCATGAGCTATGCTGTGATTTTGCCTTAAATTTTGAGGATAAAACAGTTTTTGTTGAGTTGAAAGGCAGTGATATTACTCATGCGATTAAGCAGGTTTTAGCAACTAAACAAGCTGCAAAATTTCCCATAAATCCAAATAAAATGGCGGTAATTGTGACTAGTAAAATGCCCAAAGATGATCAGTCATTACGGGTGCAAAAAATAGCTTTGAAAAAGCAAAAGATCGATTTGCTATACGGGAATAGTCCATTTACTAAAACATTTGCCGATTTTGAGCAGAGTTAGTACATGAAAGACTCAATAAAACAAATATTTTTAGCTCGCAACCTATGGGCAATGAGGCCGTTTTATGAAAATTATAAAAAGTGTCCAATTCTCCAACAGCTTGTTGGAGAAATTTTTTGAAGATAAAAGCTGGAGTTGGACAATTTACCAAAAGAGATAATAAAATGAATGAAGAACAATTAGAGTTGTTATGTCTGGAGTGGTTTCAGGAGCTGGGTTGGGATGTTTTGTATGGTCCAGATATTGCTCATGATTCTAGCAATCCATTGCGGCGAGATTATAATCAGGTCTTTTTAGATGCAATCTTTGCGGAACGTTTTGCACAGATAAATCCACATTTACCGAGTAGTTGTTTGGAGCAGGTTTTAGCCAAAATTGCCAAGCCCGAGAGTTTAGACCCGTTGATAAATAATCATGCCTTTCATCGCTTTTTATTGGATGGCGTAGCGGTTGAGTATAAAGATGGTGAGCGGGTAATTCATGATCACGCGTTCCTGATTGATTTTGATTGTGTGGCGAATAATACCTTTAGCGTGATTAATCAATTTACGATTCGTGGTACTCGACAAACTCGCCGACCTGATATAGTATGCTTTATCAATGGGATACCAATTGCGGTAATTGAGCTCAAAAATCCAAGTGATGAAAAAACCAATATTGAAGATGCGTTTAATCAGCTTCAAACCTATAAAGACGATATTGTAGATTTATTTGCTTACAATGCAGCCTTGATAATTAGTGATGGTTATTTTGCTCGGGTTGGTTCGCTAACGGCGGATAAGGAGCGTTTTTTACCATGGTGTGCGATTAAAAATGAAAATGACAAACCCGTTGTGGAGTGGCAGTTAGAAACCTTAGTTCGTGGCTTTTTTGAACGTGAATTACTCTTAGATTATCTGCGCTTTTTTGTTTTATTTGAAACTGATGGCGAAAAGACGATTAAAAAAATTGCTGGTTATCATCAATTTCATGCCGTGCGTGAGGCGGTAAAGGCGACCATAATTGCAGCAACCGAGTTTGGCAATAAAAAAGCTGGTGTAGTTTGGCATACTCAAGGCAGTGGCAAAAGTATTTCAATGTGTTGTTATGCAGGTAAATTATTGCAGCAGCCTGCCATGAATAATCCTACCTTATTGATTGTCACCGATCGTAATGATTTGGACGGGCAATTGTATGCCACGTTTTGTCAAGCGCAGGAATTATTGAAACAAACACCAGTTCAAGCTGGTGATCGTGAGGATTTACGCCGTTTACTCTCTGAGCGTGAGTCAGGCGGGATTATTTTTACCACCGTGCAGAAATTTGCCTTGTTTGACAATGAGAGCGAACATCCATTACTCAATGGACGGCACAATATTGTGGTAATTTCCGATGAGGCGCATCGTAGCCAATATGGTTTAAAAGCGGTCTTAACCAAAAGTGGTGAATACAAATATGGCTATGCTAAACATCTGCGTGATGCGTTAAAAAACGCCTCGTTTATTGGTTTTACTGGTACACCCATTTCACAAGAAGATAAAGACACTCGCGCCGTATTTGGTGACTATGTTTCGATTTATGATATTCAGGATGCAGTTAAGGATGGCGCAACTGTGCCAATTTATTATGAATCACGACTGGCTAAATTGGATTTAAATTATGCTGAGATTAATGAGCTTTCCGAACAAGTTGATGAGGTAATTGAAGATGAAGAGAATCTTAGTAGCCGCGAGAAAACTAAGGGCGAATGGAGTCGCTTAGAAAAATTGGTCGGTAGCTTACCACGTTTGCAACAAGTGGCTGTTGATTTGGTCAATCATTTTGAAACCCGAACCCAAGTCGTTGAAGGTAAGGCGATTATTGTTGCGATGAGTCGGGATATTTGTGCGCAGCTGTATAATGAGATTGTCAAATTACGCCCCGAGTGGCATGATAGTGATCCAGAAAAAGGCGTAATTAAGGTGATAATGACTGGTTCTGCATCGGATAAGCAATTATTGCAACCACATATTTATAATAACCAGACCAAGAAGCGTTTGGAAAAGCGTTTTAAAAATGCCAATGATGCATTTAAATTGGTGATCGTTCGTGATATGTGGTTAACTGGTTTTGATGCGCCGTGTTGTCATACCATGTATGTTGATAAGCCGATGAAGGGGCATAATCTAATGCAGGCAATTGCGCGGGTTAATCGGGTATTTAAAAATAAACCTGGTGGCTTGGTGGTTGATTATATTGGTATTGCCAATGAGCTTAAACGAGCACTAAAAGATTACACCGATGCGAAAGGTAAAGGTGAGCCAACCTTGCGCGCTGAAGAAGCTTTTGCGATCTTAATGGAGAAAATTGATGGTGTGCGTGGTATGTTTGCCAAGACTCCGCACAATAGTGGTTTAGATATCAGTGCCCTAGAAACTAAAGCCCTGCAACTCTTGGTTCCAGCGGCGAATCATATTCTCGGCATTAAAGATGGTAAAAAACGTTTTCTGGATTTGATATTGGCGATTAGTAAGGCTTATTCTTTATGCAGTACCTTGGATGAGGCAAAGATCTTACGTAAAGAAATTGCGTTTTATAGTGCCGTTAAAGCTGCAATTAATAAATTTACCGTTGTGGATCACAAGAGCACAGTCGAGGAACAAAATTCGACACTGAAACAGATTTTAGATAATGCGGTAATTGCCGAGGGTGTCGCGGATGTTTTTGCATTATGTGGTCTAGATAAACCCAATATTGGTTTATTATCGGATGAGTTTTTAGATGATGTGCGCAAAATGCCGTATAGAAATTTGGCGATTGAGTTACTCGAGAAGTTATTGAAAGATGCCATCAAAGCTAAGTTACGCAATAATGCGGTGCAAGAGAAAAAATTTGCCGATCGTTTGATTGAAACGTTACGTAAATATAATAATCGCGCAATTGAAACCGCCAAAGTAATTGAAGAACTTATTCAAATGGCGAAGGATTTTCAACAAGAAATGGCGCGTGAGGCTGAGCTTGGCTTAAATCCAGATGAAGTGGCTTTTTATGATGCGTTAGCCAATAACGAAAGTGCGGTTCGTGAGTTAGGCGATGATATTTTAAAAACTATCGCAATTGAGCTAACCCAAAAGCTGCGTGCCTCCACTACCGTAGATTGGCAAGTCCGCGAAAGCGTCCGCGCAAAATTAAGAATCTTGGTACGAAGAACGTTAAAGCGCTATAAATATCCACCTGATAAAACGCTTGAAGCGGTTGAATTAGTCTTAAAGCAAGCTGAATTACTCTCAAGTAGTTGGGAGTAATTTGGCGCAGGCTAGTATTTTGATTTAATTAAATGCACCGTTTTCTTTGAGTAATGTATAAAAGCGTTCTGCCATCAGATGATAACCTTGTTGATTAAAATGAACATAATCAGATTTTAATTCAGGCGCTTTTAATAATTTGGCGATGGTTGTATTGTCTAAAACCAATTTATTTTCTGCCGCTAATTCTGGATAGAAATTTGCACTGGCTAGGAATAAACTTTTTGCTGGTACCGCAACTAATAAAATTTGAATTTTACGCGCTTGAGCTGCATGAATCATCGCCGCTAAATTGTGTTTAGCTTGCTGTTGGCTCTTGTTTTGTAGGATATCATTTGCGCCTTCCATTAATATCACCAATTGTGGTTGTACTTCATCGAGCGTGTGACCAAAGCGGGCTAAACCTTGCTCGGTAGTTTCGCCTGAAATTCCCGCATTAATGACGGGATGTCCGCTGAGTTGTGCCAAGATACTTGGGTAGCTATTCTCGGGTGTGGTTCCATATCCAGCGGTTAAACTATCGCCAAAGGCTAAAATAACTCCGTTTTGTGCGAGTGGGCTAAATTTGGCTGAATTGGAACAGGCGCCAATTAGCGTGCAAACGAATAGAGTTAACACAGCTTTTATGATTCGGTGAGTTGTTTGATTAAACGTAGGCATGGTGGTTTATCCTAAAAATAAAGCCACCAAAAATGGTGGCGATTGACGATGTCATTCAGTGATTTATTCGTCGGTTACACAACCCAAACTTGCCGATTGAACATTTTTAATGAATTTGTATAAGGTTCCCTTCGTTACGCGGTAAGCTGGAGCAACCCATTTTGCACGGCGTGCAGCTAGCTCAGCATCGCTTAGGGCAACGTCAATGGTATTTTTTACTGCATCCAGAGTAATAATATCTCCATCTTCAACTAAAGCAATGTTACCACCAACTTGTGCCTCAGGTGTTACATGACCAATAATAAAGCCATGCGAACCACCCGAGAAGCGCCCATCGGTGATTAATGCGACATCTTTACCCAAGCCAGCCCCAACAATTGCTGAAGTCGGTTTTAACATTTCAGGCATACCAGGTCCACCTTTAGGGCCTTCGTAACGAATTACAATTACATCGCCTTTTTGAATTTTGTTTTCTTCCAGTGCATGAACCATAGCGGCTTCATTATCAAAGCAGCGTGCAGGTCCTTTGAAGAATAAACCCTCTTTACCCGTGATTTTAGCCACCGAACCCTCAGTTGCTAAATTACCAAATAGAATTTGAATGTGACCATCGGCTTTAATCGGATTATCTAAAGAGTGTAATAAATCTTGATTGGCTGGTAATCCAGGTAGTGTGGCTAAATTTTCAGCAATAGTTTTACCAGTTACCGTCATGCAATCACCATGTAACATGTTGTTGGCTAATAAATATTTCATTACCGCTGGCGTGCCGCCTAAGGCATGCAAATCATCCATGACATATTTGCCGCTTGGTTTAAAATCAGCCAACATTGGTGTTTTATCGCTAATTTGTTGAACATCATTTAAAGTAAAATCAATTCCAGCCGTGCGAGCCATTGCAATTAAATGTAACACTGCATTAGTTGAGCCACCTAGTACGGTTACTAAGGTAAAAGCATTTTCAAAAGATTTTTTGGTCATAATATCACTTGGTTTTATATCGTGAGCCAATAAATGTTTCAAGGCCGTACCCGCATGATAACACTCGGCTAATTTTGCTGGATGAGTTGCGGAAATTGATGAGCTGTAAGGAAGTGACATACCCAGAGCTTCAATCGCACACGCCATTGTGTTAGCAGTGTACATACCACCACAAGCACCAGCACCAGGGCAGGCATTACGTACGATTCCTTGACGTTCTTCTTCGCTAATATTGCCAGCCAGGTATTCGCCATAGGCTTGGAAGGCTGAAACAATATCAAGAATTTTTCCATGATATTCACCAGCTTTAATTGTACCGCCGTAAACCATAATACTTGGACGATTTAAGCGTGACATTGCCATTAGGCAGCCAGGCATGTTTTTATCACAACCAGGCAAGGTAATTAAACCATCATACCATTGTGCGCCCATGATGGTTTCCATTGAGTCCGCAATTACTTCACGGGATTGTAAAGAATAACGCATCCCATTGGTTCCCATCGAAATTCCATCGCTAACCCCAACCGTATTAAAGCGCATGCCAATTAGTCCTGCGGCAACCACGCCTTTTTTTACTTCTTCAGCTAAGGTTAATAAGTGCATATTACACGGATTACCTTCATACCAAACGCTACCAATTCCAACTTGGGCTTTTGCCATATCGCTTTCAACTAAGCCAGTTGCGTAAAGCATGGCTTGTGATGCGCCTTGAGAGATGTCTTGGGTGATTTTACCACTGTATTTATTTAATTTAGTCATGTTTGTTCCTTAAATTTATTACATAATAGTTACAATGTTGCGTGAGCTGATTTAATTAAAATCGCTGGTCGCAGATTATTTTGTGTTGTGGTTAGTTGCTAAATCCGTTATAAGCTTCGGCAAATGCTTCAATCGAGGCCTGAATAATATCGGGTGAAGTTCCGCTCCCAATTGAATTGCTACTATCTTTTTGCAATTTCATTTCAACATACACGTTGGCATCGGTGCCTTGTCCACGAATTTCAACTTTATATTCGGTTAGTTTGAAGCGTAAGGTATCACGACAGGCATTGGTTAGTGATTTAATTACCGCATCAACTGGACCAGTTCCTTGCGCTTTACCCGTATATTCTTGCCCAGAAATGTTAACCGTTACGTGAGCATTGGCTTTTTGATCTTTGGCGGTATCAACAAAGAAATCTAAAACGGTGAAGACTTCTTCTTGACTATGTTTAGGCGATTCAAGAACACTTTGAATGCTATCTTGGAAATCTGAAACCGTGATGGCTTTGCCTTTTTGAATCATTTTTTTCAAAGATAATTGAATTTTATTTATATAATCTTCAGCATAGGTTGCCGAGAGGAGATTTTGTAATTCACGTGCAATATCCGCATTAGTTGGCTCAGTTGTAAATAAAATCTCACTTTTTTCAACAAAAACCATGCTTTTACCATCAAAGAAACCATTTTGGTAAAGCTGATTAAATTCGGCGATTTGTGGATAAATGGTTGGTGGTTTGATCGCCGCTTTAAGTACGACTTGTGGATCTTTTAAGCCATCACCAGTTAAAATACATAAAACTTTTTTATGGGCGTCAATTTTACCTTGGTCAATTAATTTTTGTAAACCAGCAATGGTCGCGGCTGCCGAACTTTCGGCAAAAATACCTTCTTCTTTAGCCATGCGATGTTGTGCCGCTAAAATTTCGTTATCGGTAACCGCAATCGCATAACCATTGGTGTTATTAATCGCTTCGAGGGCTTTGAGTCCATCAATTGGATTAGCTACCGCAATTGCCGAGGCTAAGGTACTAATGCTTGGCAAAATTTGGATGTCATTGCGTTTTTCATCAAAACTATTTACAACTGCTTGGGCACCTGTTGCTTGCACTCCAATGATTCGCGGTAAGCGATCGATTAAACCAAGGCGATAATAATCCATAAAGCCTTTATAATAGCCTCCAATATTAGTTCCACAACCAATTGGCACCACTAAATAATCTGGGACCTGAAATAACATTTGATCGATAACTTCAAAGGCCGCAGTTTTTGCACCCTCAAGACGGAAAGCATAATCTCCAGCCAAATAAAAGCCCATTTCAACCGCAATTTTATAAGCTAGATCTGCAGCATCATTGTAGGTTCCTTTAACTTGAACGATATGTCCACCAAAAGCTAAAACTTGTGACAGTTTACCTGGTGGCACACCTTCAGGTACCAAAATGAAACATGGAATTCCTGCTGCTGCCGCGTAACAAGCACAAGAAGCCGCCATATTCCCAGTTGATGCCAAAATAATGGCTTTAGCACCTTTCTCACGGGCGACCGATACTTCTACCGCAGTGCCACGATCTTTGAAGGAGCCAGTTGGGTTTTTACCCTCAACCTTAAGAAATAATTCAACACCCATATTACGTCCAAGCTTACGACTTTTAATTAGTGGAGTTGCGCTTTCACGTAAGGTGATAAATTCAGCCTGTTGCGTAATTGGTAATAATGGTAAATATTTAAGTAGGTTAGGCGGAGATTGGCGAAAATAATCTAGATTCATTTTGCTTTTAATGCTGTCTAAATCCATAACAACTTCCCATGGGGTTGTTTCACCCGTGAAAACTAAGTTGCTTGGATTAACGGTTTCTTTAGTTACAAAGTCACGAAGATAATACATATTTGGTCCCGATATTTAGTAGATGAAATTAATTTAACCCAATATTATAGCATAAGCTGCTGTTATGTGGTCTTGTGAAACTACCGTAATTAGTTGCTAAGCTCCAAACCAAGGAAGTTTATTTCATTGATTAGAGTTAGTTGCGTAGAACTGATTTGTGTTTGAAGATAAGTTGGAATTTGTTATTTCAAATTTGAAACGAGGAATAGTAATTATTTCTATTTAATAACCATGTCAAAATAAGGTATAATTCACCATGTTTATAAAAATGTCTTAGATGGCATAGATTACACCTCACTACATCAATTATCAAAGGAGATACTCGATGGGTCTTCAATTAACCAATGCACAATTTAATCAAGTCTTGGCTCGATTAAGCGCAAAATATGCAATATATGCACCAAAAAACTTCCCGCTTGAAGGGCGTTATTCTGATACTGATATGGTCCGCTATGATGGAATCACTCAAGTTGAGGACATCGTATTTGAGCGTAAATCTGATATGTCAGCTAAAGAAATTGTTACGCCAATTAATGAAACTATTATGTTTTTCTTTAATGGTCAAGTTCAGGAAAGTAAAATCCCGCAAAAAGAAATTTTGATTTTTGCGCGGGCGTGTGATATTAACGGCTTCAAGCGTTTAGATGATATTTTCTTGCGTAACAGCGAAACGCCAGATTATTATTATCAACGCCGGCGCAATAAAATTAAATTTATCGCAATTGAGTGTCCAAGTCAAGGTTGGGATACTTGTTTCTGTGTTTCAACTCAGACTAATGATACTTCAGATTATGCTTTGGCGGTTAAATCAACTGGCGAAAGCTTAAAAATTGAAATTAAAGATCAAGAATTTGCTGAATATTTTGCAGATTTTGCGCAAAATTCTACTTGCCAATATCAATATCAGCCTGTATTAGAAAATGAATTAAAATTAACCTTGCCAGTTATTGACAGTCAAGAAGTTTTAACTCGTCTTAAAAATCACCCAATGTGGAAAGAATATAATCGTCGGTGCGTAATGTGCGGTAGCTGTACGGTAAATTGTCCAACCTGTAGTTGCTTTACAACTTATGACGTAAAATTTGCCACCGATAGTGAAACTGGTGCTGGTGAACGTCGTCGCATGGCAGCATCGTGCCACGTCGATGGATTTACCGACATGGCTGGTGGACATACTTTCCGTACTTCAGCAGCAGAACGTATGCGGTTCAAAGCATTGCATAAAGTACATGATCACAAACAACGCTTTGGTGACAATATGTGTGTTGGTTGCGGACGTTGTGATGACCGTTGTCCGGAGCATATTTCATTTTCAAGCATGATCCAAAAAATGCACACTGCCGTTGAACAAATCAAACAGGAGCTCAATCATGACAGCAAATAATTTACTCCCGATTAATTGTGAAATTTTAGCGATTACCAAAACTACCGCGATTGAAAATTTATATCGTGTACGTTTTCCTCATGTGGATAAAGTTCATAATGGGCAATTTTTACAGTTATCCGTGCCAGGATTTGGCGAATGTGCAATTTCAATTACCGACTTTAGCGTTGAAGAACAATGGTTGGAATTCTTAATCCGTAAAGTCGGTTTGGTAACTAATCAAATATTTAACTTAAACGTTGGTGATTATTTACCGATGCGTGGTCCATATGGCAAGGGATTCCAAATCGCTAATTACGAAGGCAAACATTTAGCCATTGTCGCGGGTGGTTCTGGTTTAGCGCCTGTTCGTTCATTAATTAAGCATTTCCATGCCAATCCACAAGATCTCAAAAGCTTTGAATTATTATTAGGTTTCAAAGATACTGACAACGTAATTTTCAAATCAGAAATCGCGGAATGGGAAAAACAGTTTCCAGTGATCGTAACGGTGGATAATCCAAGCGGAGCTCCCGATGAAAAAACTGGGTTAGTTACTCAATATGTTAGTGGTTTAAAAACGATTAAACAAGACATGAATTCAGTAGAAGTAGTGATTGTTGGACCACCGCGCATGATGGAATTCACCGCAAAAGAGTTTATTAAAAATGGCGTACCACCAGAAAAAATTTGGGTATCATTTGAGCGTAGAATGTCATGTGCGGTTGGTAAATGCGGACACTGCCGAATTGATGAAGTTTATGTTTGTCTTGAAGGTCCGGTATTTAATTATGCTGCGACAGCTCATTTGTTTGACTAAAGGAAGAGATTATGAATCACGATATAGATGTAAAAAAACTCCGGGTAAATTGTTTCCGTCAATCCAAAGTAGCTGGCGAATTTATGATCCAATTACGCGTCCCTGGTTCGTTAATTAAAGCAAAATATTTGGCAGTAATTCAACATATTGCTGAAACATGGGGCAATGGCACATTCCATATTGGAACTCGCCAAACTTTAAATGCACCAGGGATTAAATACAAATACGTTGATGAAGTAAATGCGTACATTCAAGATTACATCAAAGAAATTGAAATTGAAGCGTGTGGTATTGATATGGAGTCAAACGAAGCTGGCTATCCAACTATTGGCGCACGGAATATTGTTGCATGTATTGGTAATTCACATTGTATTAAAGGTAATGTAAATACTCATGAGCTAGCGCGCAAAATGGAAAAAGAAATTTTCCCAAGTCATTATCACATGAAAATGAATATTGCGGGCTGTCCAAATGATTGTTCAAAAGCACATTTCTGTGATTTCGGGATTATTGGTTTAACTATCCCTGAATATATGCCTGAGCGTTGTATTGGCTGTGGGCGTTGTGCAACTGTATGTAAAAAAGTGGCAACAGGTGTTTTAGAATTAGTAAACAACAAAATTGAAAAAGATATGTGTTGTTGTGTTGGCTGTGGTGAATGTGTTTCAGCTTGTCCTTCAGGTGCATGGGCATACTCAAAACAAAAATTCTACCGAGTTATGATTGGTGGACGTACAGGTAAGCAAACTCCACGGATGGGTAAAATGTTCTTAAATTGGGTAACAGAAGATGTCCTAATTGCCGTAATTAAAAACTGGCAAAGTTTCTCAGCAACCATTTTAGAAAATAAACCACTTTACTTACATGGTGGACATCTAATTGACAAAGCAGGATATCATCGTTTTAGAGAGTTAATGTTAAAAGACGTTAAACTTAACCCTGAGGCAATGGTAGCTGAACGAATCTTCTGGACTGAAACGGAATACCGCTCAAATATTAACGTTAAAAAACCAATTGCATAAGGATAAAAGATGATAACTATAGGTAAAGTAATTATTGCGGGCGCGGGAGCTGGTGAGGTCGATTTATTAACGGTTAAAGCACTAAAAGCAATTCAAACTGCCGATTGTATTTTGTATGATAGATTAGTAAATGAAGATATGTTGAAATTTGCTAAACCAGATGCAGAATTACTGTATATGGGTAAAAAAAGCTGTGGGTGTAGCGATTTGCAAGCAACAATTAACCAAACCATGGTTGATAAAGCGCAGGAGGGTAAATCGGTTTTACGTCTTAAAGGCGGTGATCCATTCGTGTTTGGGCGTGGTTATGAAGAAGTAGAGTTTTTAATTGCGCACAATATCAGCTATGAGTTAATTCCAGGGGTTAGTTCGTTATTGGCAGTGCCAATGGCAGCAGGAATCCCTTTAACCCATCGTGAACGCGCAAGTTCATTTCATACCTTTACTGGTCACGGCGCGCACAGCGAATTAGACTATGCAACGATTGCAAAATTAGAGGGAACTTTAGTTTTCTTTATGTCGATTGGCAATTTAGACACTATTTGCACTAATCTAGTCGCGGCGGGTAAATCATCTAACACACCTGTTGCAATTATTGAAAACGGGACATTATTGAATCAACGCGTAATTGGTGGTACATTGGAGAATATTGTTCGTCTGCGTGATGGCGCTCAGATTAAGCCTCCAGCATTGCTTATTATTGGTGATGTTGCAAGCTATGCTAATTTAACTGCCGAATTAGTGAGTTAAGTATGACTCAACGGCTCTTTCCTTTGTTTATTGATCTTAGCCAAATTAAGATTACTATCTTCGGTGCGGGAGCCGTTGCCTATCGAAAAGCAAAAAGAATTTTAGAATATGGCGGCAATTTACGTATCATCAGTCCAGAAATTCGTGAGCCACAGTTTCAATACCTGCAATTAGACTATCCAAGACTCATTATTGAGCAACGCGAAGTTGATTTTGAACAAGATTTTTACAATTGCTCCTTAATTATTGCGGCGACGGATAATATTGAATTTAATCAGCAGGTGGTTGACTATTGTCAGCAAAATTCAATTTTAGTCAATAATGCAACTTCAAAATCAGCAATGAGTGCTAGTTTTGCGTGTAGTTTAGAACTTGCCGAAACTTCAATTGCGATTCACTCCAATGGACACCCTAAACAATCACTTGCTTTGCGTGAGCAAATTAAGACTATTTTTGGCGCTAAGTAATTGACAAATTTTATCGATTACGAATTGATGAATAAACTCTAATTCACTTAAACTCTGCGGGAAAATCTCAATGGCTGTGTTAACTTGGATTTTTTGACAACTTGAAACAATATCATTATAAAAATGATGTCCTAAAATCAACATAAATGAGATAATTTTAATCGGGAAATTAGTGGTTAATTGATTGATTTTTAATTGTAAATGCTCTGAAAAAGACTCAAGATTAGCAAATTCATCTCGAGATAACTCAACCAAATGAAAGCATGAATTCAAGCGTTTTAATTCGAAGCTAAAAACCTCTAACCAGCGATTGCCATGATTAACTCCGCCATGTGCAACTAAAATATTTTCAACTTCAGGGTACTTACCAAAATAATTATTCATCATACCAGCTAGTTTTTGACAGCTAATCAAATCAGATAGCAGTGCATTACCAACCCGAATGTCTGTAAATTTATCTTGCCAAACTGTGACTAACTCAATTAATTTTTGATATTGTTGACCAGGTACCAAAAGGCTTGGTTGAATAAAAACTTGTTGCATACCTAACTGAAAAAGTCGTTCAAGCAGACTCTCTAAATCTAAAGTTATCAGTTCTTCACTATTATTTATGTAGCGCTTATTCAAAAAAGCATCATAAATTTGAAATAAATTTTGCCGCGCAAAATGATTAACCACGCTATTTTTTAAACTAGTATAGCCATTTATAACTTCTGGCGTCAATTTGCCACCATGATGAACTAAAATTAATGCAGTGGTTTGATTGTTTTTTTGCATGGAATCTCAATGGTTTCGATTGGTTAGTTGTTTATTGAAGTGATATTATAACGTTATTTTTAGATTCATTAAATTAAATTTTCAGCATTAGATAGATTAAATTTAAAGTACTTGATGCAAAAAAGACCCGGCTAAAAAGCCGGGACAATATCAAATCATGTAATTTTGTTAAAGCTGGATTACTCAGCTGCGACGATACTCACTGAACGACGGTTTAATCTTCCACCAACGGAAAATTTAACTACGCCATCTTCTTTAGCGAATAAAGTATGATCTTTACCCATGCCAACATTCACACCAGCGTGGAATTGTGTACCACGTTGACGAACGATAATGCTACCAGCAGAAATTAATTCTCCGCCGTAAGCTTTAACACCTAGCATTTTAGGATTTGAATCGCGTCCATTTCTTGAACTACCACCGGCTTTTTTCGTTGCCATATTCGTTAACTCCTTTTAGTTATTGATCGCTTCGATCTTCAATTCAGTATAATACTGACGATGACCCATCCGACGTTGATAATGTTTACGACGTTGCATTTTAAAGATACGTACTTTTTTATGACGACCTTGGGATACCACAGTTGCTTCAACTGTTGCGCCTGCAACGACAGGGGTACCAATAACTACTTCTTCACCGTTAGCGACCATTAATACTTCTGACAAAGTAATTTTGCTTCCGATTTCTGCAGCGATCAGTTCTACTTTTAATTTCTCGCCAACGATAACCTTGTGTTGTTTACCGCCGGTTTTTATTACCGCATACATCAATATAAACTCCTAAAGTTTAATAAAAAATTATAAATGAGGGCAGATTATACCATGAAGTTAAGTTAAATTACAAGTTCTAAATTGCTGATTTAGAGGTTTATTGAGTTCCTGCACTTTTGCTATTTGGGCGACCTGTAAAGTTAAGCTTGATTTCAAAGGATTTTGATTCCATTGGTGAACCCATGGTGTTTAACCAAATGGGTATTCCATTGTCGGCACGTAGTTCGCGTCCGCCATCGGTACCACTAAATTTACCCATTAAGGTTATGTTGTCATTTTCAGGTGAATAATTGGCGCCGCCATAAGCAGGATCCTTTGGAAATAATACAAAGCTTTTACCTAGTCCACTAGGTCCCACGGATTTACAGTTATAGTCACTTTTAATGTGCTCAATTGCTGTTTCAGCCGGCGCAACAATAAAAGTCATCGAACTTTCGCCATAGAAACCAATTTTAGTGGTAATTGGCGAGTCGCTGTAGTTTAGTATTTTAAACATGCAGTCTGCTTGCGCAATTTGCGGTAAGCTGCTAATCAGGATTAAACTGGCAAGAATTTTTTTCATGATAACTTTCAGAAATATAAATTAAATGATCTAGCTCGATATCGCTAAATCCTGCTTTTTTGCGATCAAGGCGGTTAAATGGTCCGCGAATTTTGGGTGCCTTGTATTGTTCAAATAGGCTAAAAAAAGTTTGGGTCGCATCAAGATTTTTTAGCTTGCAGCTATATTTAAACCATTTATCGCCATAACTAACATGTTTTATTTCATCTTGATGAATTATATCGAGAATCTGAATCGCCCGTACGTCTTTGCTCGCATGTAATTTCTTTTGCATTTCTGGCACTGCATCGACACCGCGCGCTTCCAATACTCGTGGAACTAACGCCATTCGAGCGATCACGTCATGTTCTGTTTTTAACGCCATCTCCCATAAGCCATTATGAGCCGCAAAATCACCATAGTTATAACCTAATTGGGCTAAATGTTCGTTTAATAATTCAAAATGATAGATTTCATCAACCGCAACCTCGAGCCAATCAGCATAAAATTGTACTGGCATATTTTGAAAGCGATAACAAGCATCAAGGGCTAAATTAATGGCATTAAATTCAATGTGTGCTAGCGCGTGAATTAAGCAGGCAAGACCTTCTTGAGTACCAAGTTTACGTTTGGGTACCTCAAATGGTGCGACTAATTGTGGTTTGTCGGGTTTACCTGGCTGAGGGACGCTAAATTTTTCTGCCGTTGCGACAACAATTAATTCGTCTGGTTGGCTAAATTTGTGCTGTAAATTCCGTGCTAATTGACATTTTTGCGGAATATTTTTTTCCAAAATTGCGGCAAGACAGAGTTCAAAAAAATTATTCATAGTGGTTTTATCTGCGGAATAAGATTAATTTTGTTGCTATATGCAAGCTTAAATGCTTGAGTGTTGAATTTAAGAAGTAAAATTTTAACACGTTATAACGCGCTATATTGGAGATTTTAATGAATTCATGTAAGTGGTGAATTTATGAGTAGGTGGATTTAAGCTGTTAAATTTAGTGGTGATCCAAGATATTAGTCGATTTGAAGTAAATGAATTATGGAAGTATTCTTAAAGTCATTTGCTATTTTCCAAAGATGATCATCTTAGGCTATTAGAAATAGCAACGCTGTATTAATTTAATAATTCGCTAATTTAGGTTAATGACTAAGTGTTAAACTCGCGGTGAAAAGTTAGGATAAATATTGGTCGAGGTTTTAAAAATTGGATTTTGCCTGCTGATTAAAGTGGTAAAAAGCGCTAACTTAAACCTCAAGTGGATCGACATCGATAGCAACGCTAACGCCTTTTAACTCTTTGAGTTCATTCTCTAATGAGCGTAGATAGTCATGCAATTTATTGCGTTGCTGGCTACTAATCAGCATTTGTCCGCGAAAGCGATTATGGCTTTTATACATCACTGCTGGTACTGGTGCAAAAAGCCACACCTCAGGATGTGTCAGTAGTTTTGCCTGAGTAAATAAATCATGCATAGCTTGTTTGAGGTGTGACTCAGTTAGGCTGCTAAGTTTTATTAAAGCATAAAAACAAAATGGTGGCAATTTATTTAATTGGCGTTCGCGCAGGGTGTGATTAATAAAACCATTAAAATCATGCTGTTGTAAAAATTGATAGACCGGATGATCGGGGTAATTGGTTTGTAATAAAACTAACCCAGCTTTATCCGCCCGCCCAGCGCGTCCCGCAACTTGGGTTAAAATATTGAACATATCTTCGCTAGCTCTAAAATCGTAGCTAAATAATGCATTATCTAAATTAAGTCCAATCACCAAGGTTAAACGTGGGAAATCATGTCCTTTGGCGAGCATCTGAGTGCCGACTAAAATATCAATCTCTTGAACGGCAATTTGGTGATAAATATCTTGCCATGCGCTTTTGCTGTTGGTACTATCGCGATCGACGCGTTTTATTTTGGCGCTGGCAAATTGTTGTTGTAAAAATTCTTCAAGTTTTTGGGTGCCATGCCCAATGGTATGTAAATATTGGTTGTGGCAAGTTGGGCAAACGGGCGGAACGGTGATTTGATATGCACAATGATGACATTTTAGCTGACGTTTCTCATGATGGTAAACCATATTAGTTGAGCAATTACGGCACTGGCTGACCCAGCCACATTCATAACAGGTGATTACAGGTGCGTAGCCACGGCGATTAATAAATACCAAGGCTAATTCTTTGCGCTCTAAACATTCGTGTAATTTATCGAGGGCTGGTTGGCAAATTCCCGCATGGTTTACAGGATAATGTTGTAAATTAATTAATTCAATTTGGGGTAATTCTGCCGCTTGGATCGCGCGTGCGGTCAGTTTATAGAGGCTGTATTTGCCTAATTTATAATTATATAATGATTCTAGTGACGGCGTTGCCGAGGCTAATACAATTGGAATATTGAGTTGTTTGGCACGCCAGACGGCTAAATCGCGTGCATGGTAGCGTAAGCCATCATTTTGTTTTAGTGAGTCATCATGTTCTTCATCAACGATAATTAAACCGACATTGTGAAGTGGTGTAAATACGCTAAGGCGCGTGCCTAAGATAATATTACTCTGTCCAGATTTTGCTGCTACCCATGCATTAAAACGAGCTTTTTCGGCAATTTCACTGTTGATTAAACTAATTTTGGCGGCTGGAAAGCGTTGTTCAAAACGACTCTGGAGCTGTGGAGTTAAATTAATTTCAGGTACAATTACCAGCACTTGCTGTTGTTGGTGTAGAATTCTTTGAATCAGATGTAAAAAAACTTCAGTTTTACCACTGCCGGTAATTCCGTAGAGTAAGCCAACGTGAAAGGTATTGAAGCTTTTCGTGATTGCCGTTACAACTAGTTGTTGTTCCTCATTCAAGGTTAGAGCTTGCGCGACACTAGCTGCACTTGGTGCAGGTGTTTCATGAATAATTTGTTTTTCGATCCATTGCGCAATTAATTTATCGGGCTTAGCCGCTAAAATAACTTGAATTTGCCTATAGCTAAGAATTGCCGTGTGTTGAAATTCTGTGAATAAATTTAGTTGCTTGCTGCCGCGTAGTTTAGCCTCATGATTAATTAATTGGTAAAATTTAGTCTGATTAAAATTAGCGGTTGGTTCTGTAGTTTTGCGTAATAAAGTTGGAATAGCACAAAATAAGCTATTGCCAAGAGGGTGATGGTAGTAATTTGCTGCGAAGTTACATAGTTCCCAGACATCATTGGGTATGCTTAGATTATCCGCGCTAATGCTTAAAATTAGTTTAAGTTTAGCCAATGGATAATCATTAAATTCAGTGCTGGCTACGCAATTGAGCACAAAGCCAACTTGGGCTCGTCCACGTAATTCAACTTGGACTCGAGTGCCGCGCAGTAATTCTTGCTCACTTAGGTAACTGTAGCCGTGGCGTAATGGGATATCTAGGATTATATTAACGACAAACATTACGGCAAGCCTTTTTTATTAAATTTCAATGCAAATTGGTAAATTAGTTGCTTGGTAGCGACGAGTCATAATTGAAGCATTCACGTAGGTAGTACCGTCTAGTTCTAATTGACCATAGCCTTCATGAATATGTCCACAAATCACCAACTTCGGTTTTAATTCGCGTAGGCGTTGGGCTAAAATTTGGCAGCCAACATGTTGACCTTCTTCAACTTGATCTAAGATTCCAAAAGGCGGGCTATGATTAATGATGATATCACAATCTGGTGGAATTTTTTGATAAGTTGCATAGCGGCGTGGTTCTTCCCACATAAATCCAAAACTGCGATAGGGTGGACTAACTGGTGAACCCCAAATGCGCAAGCCTTCAATTTCTACCAATTCATTTTCTAAATAAATAAGATTAGCGGGTATTTTAATTTGCTCGCGTGAATGCTCCAGTGCTCCATCATGATTACCGCCGACGAAAATTTTATAACGATGGGGTAATTGACTATACCAGTCGACAAATTGCTGAATTTCATCAACGGTACCGTGGCGTACTAAATCGCCAGCATGAATTAAAATATCCCCAGCGGGTAATTTTCCATCCAGCGCGTGGTAGTGATTATGAGTATCGGAAATACATATTATTTTCATGGTTGTTATCTGTTCAAGCAGGTTAATTAATTGTTTTTCAACTGGTTAAAGTCGTTAATAAAAAAGCCTAGTCGGTAAACTAAGCTTTTGGAGGCAATGGTTATTTGGTTTGCCGTGTGCTTGAGTTAATTTCATAAATATTGAAATGACCAACGTTTTTCATCCAGTTATTATAATTGTATTTAGCCATCCACAGCGGAAAGAAACTGTATTTTAATTCACCAGGCACATTGGATTCAACCCGATCGGCATCGAGTAAATATAAGCAATTTGGGATGTTGTTGCAATTTATTTCGCTAGCACTATTAATTGGAATGAGCTTAATATTCGGCTTAATATAGAATAATAATTTGCGATCTTTAACCGCATTATAATAAATCGTTGTTGGTTGCGAATAATTTTGTGAAATATAGCGCCAGCCGCCAATTTCAGTTGCCGCTGGAATGAGCATGCTGATAAAAGCGATGAGATTTAACCAGATTACGATTTTAGCAGTAACTCGATAGGCTTTTTGGCTGTGGAATTTGTCAATGAAATTAATTTTATCTAACCACGTGGTAATTATATATGGCATAAATGCAATCATTGGCAGCATGAAACGTACTTCTTTATGCCCAATAATTGAGTGAATTACGAAAAATGGAACTATTGCTGCCGTAAATAAGTGTTTTGGTTTGCGATAAATAAACCATGCGGTTGCAACCACGTAAATTGGACCCCATGGAAAATAACCTAATAGCATAGGAATATAGGTATAAAATGGGTCTGTGCCATAGGAATTCATTGTGCCAGTTACCATGTTTTGGTAATAATAATTATAAGCACTAAACACCCATTGACCATAGAACCAATGATCAATTACGACGTTGAAAATTCCAATGCTGATTAAGCTGCTAATTAGTAAAATTAGCAGATGTTTTAAGCTGATTTTTCGTGCGATGATTAACCACAGAAAGACACCTAGTGCACTAAAGGTAATTTGAAAACGGCTCGCAAACGCCATACCAAAGATAATTCCGCTTAGCGCAAAATAGTACCAAGTTTTCTTATCTAGAGCGAGTAAAATAAGTAACACTGAAATGAAATATAATTTACCCGCAATGTTTTCGCCATTAAAGTGCAGGCTAGTATAAATGCCTAGCCAAGTGAATAAACTAAGTAACACAAATAATTTAGAGTATGTTTGGCTAAAATCTTTAGATAGGACTTTGAATGACAGAAAGCAGGCGAAGATGCTCAGGAGTGCTGAACCAGCTTGGATAATATAATTTAAGCTAAATATATTCACATCAGCATTAAACAAATGCATAAATTGATAAATTTCATATACAATCCAAACTTGGAATCCAGGACGCATATGCGTGTCATATTCCCAGAGCCTTAGGTCGGCATAATTTACATAACCAATTTTATAGGCGGCAAATTCATAAATTTGACTATATTCATCACCTGTGTTGTGTCCATAGTTGAAATATGCGAAAAAAAGATAGAGCACAATCGCAAAGAATAAGCAGTGCTTAGTGCTAAGTTTATCGAATGATTTGAACACTCAAACTCCAATGCAAAAGATATTAATTAAGGATGATAAATTGGTGGTTGGTAGTTCGGAATTAATCTCTGAACAGTTTCTTCATTTTTCTTTTGATGAAGTTTTGCTTTAAGCCTGAAAGATAGTCGACAAATACTTTCCCATCGAGATGGTCATTCTCGTGTTGTATGCAAATTGCTTGGATTCCTGAACATTCAAGGAGTTGTGGTTCTCCAGACAAGTCTTGGTATGCTACGCTAATTTTTTCGGCGCGAGTTACAGGTTCAAAAATACCTGGCACCGATAAACAGCCTTCATCACCACGGATTTCACCAGATTTAGTTAGGATTTTTGGATTGATAAAAACGATTAATTTACGTTTTTCACCTTCTTTAGCGAGGTCAATAATAAATAGACGCTTTTGAATATTAACTTGAGTTGCAGCAAGTCCAACGCCATTACTATCATGCATAGTTTCAACCATGTCAGCAACTAATTGCTTGAGTTCTTGATTAAATTCAGTTACTTCGGTTGCTTGTAGATGTAAGCGTGCATCAGGGTAGTGCAGGATGGGTAATAATGCCATTTTAATAAAAACCTCAACGAATGTTTTAACAAATACTATAATAGTACCTTATCAGTCAGATATTCTAACAAGAAAGTACCCAAGATGCTTAAGAAAATTCTTTTATTGCTGCCGATTTTAGTTGGTTATACGCTTAGTAATGCCGATACACTTCTGGACTCTGTCCAAGCTCAAACAGTCAATGTGTCCAGTCAAGAAAATTCTGCAACAGGCGTTAAGGCTAATTTAGTTAGAAAGAGTGCGCCTACTTCCTATACGGTAAAGAAAAGCGATACGGTAATGAAATTAGCTCAGATGTATCTTACTAAATCAGGTTATTGGGCTAAGTTTCTCGGCGTGAAGTCCTTGGCGGATACGCATTTATACCCAGGGAATAATTTACGTATTTTGAGCGTTGGTGGCAATAAAATCCTGTTAGTTGATCGTAAAAGTTCGTCAAATGGTCTCGATAAATTAGAGCCAACGGTGCGCTATGTTTCTCTTGAAGAGTTACCGCCGATTTCAACTAAGGCCTTAAAAAGCTTATTTCTTCATCCAACGCTAATGCCTGAGAAAGATTTTGAGTCCTTGCCTATGATCGTTGGTGGCGCGGTGACGGGGCAGCTATACTTTACGTCAGGGGATCGCGTGTATCTTAAAGGATATCTTGGTCAAGCAGGAGATAAAGTCGCAATATTTAGTAAAATGCGTAAAATTACTGATCCAGACACTCAAGAAAATTTGGGCTATGAGGTGCGCTATGATGGAGATGGTATTATTGATCAAACTGGACCTGTAACCAGCATGGATATTAGTTATGCGAGTAATCAAGTCGCGGATTTAGATCGTGTGGCAGCATTGCCAGATCAAGAAATTCCAGATATTGTGCCACATAAATCTGAGCAAATAATTACGGGGAAAATCGTGGAGCTTTATGATGCGATAACCTCCACGGCAGAAAATAATACGGTAGTGATTAATCGTGGTGCGCGGGATGGTGTGGATATTGGGCAAGTCTTTGAAGTTACCGATACGCATAAATTTGTTGATCCAACTTCACCGCCCGATGAACCTAAATATTTATTAGCGCCGCCTGAAACGATTGGTGAAATTTTAATATACAAAGTTTATGACAAATTATCATTTGGTTTGATTACCGATTCGAGTCGACCAATTAGATTTAACGCTGTTGTACAGAGTCAACAATAATGCAAAAACAACAACTTTCCAATTGGCTTAAGTTAAGCTTTAGCTATGGTGTTGGCTCAGCAACATTTTTGAAGCTAGTGCAGCATTATGGTTCGGTGGATGCCGTGCTGCAACAAGATTTATTTGGATTAATGAGAGTGGTGAGTAAAGGTGTTGCGCAAAGTATTTTGAGCGATAATTCCTTGGCGCAAGTTGAACCAGCTTTAGCTTGGCAAGCGCAAGCTCCAAATGTTAGAACTTTGCTAACTTTGGAAAGCCCAGAATATCCCATTGAATTAGCAGAAATTGCGCAACCGCCCTTGGTCTTATTTTGCGAGGGTAATTTGGAGTTATTAAAAAATCCTAAGGTAGCAATTGTCGGAACGCGCCATCCCTCTACTCAAGGAATTGAAAATGCCCATAGTTTTGCCAAAGAATTAGCTTTAAGTGGCTTAACAGTGGTGAGCGGTTTGGCGGCTGGAATTGATCGTTGTGCCCATGAAGGCGCGTTATTAGCTACTAATGGCGCCTCGACGATTGCGGTCATTGGTACGGGAATGGATTTAGTTTATCCTGCCTCTAATCGTGAACTTTATCGCAAAATTCGCGAACAAGGTTTAGTTATTAGTGAGTTTCCACTCGGTACTCCGCCGACTAATAATAATTTTCCGCGACGGAATCGAATTGTGGTTGGGTTGAGTCGTGCGTGCTTAGTGATAGAATCGGCAATTGATGGTGGATCAATGATTAGTGCTAACTTTGCGCTGGAAATGGGGCGTGAGGTGATGGCGATCCCAGGTTCAATTCATAATCCAATGGCGCGCGGGTGTCACAAATTAATTAAACAAGGCGCAAAATTATGTGAAACTACAAATGACATTTTGGATGAGTTGAAATTAAGTGAAAAGCGCTTGATAAATAATGTAATTATTGAAGAAACTAACGATCCAATTTTGCTTGCTATGGGCTATGAACCGCAGACAATTGATGTGCTGTGTGCAAAATTAAATTTAGACTTTGGTGAATTATGTGGCAAACTACTGGAGTTTGAATTATCTGGGATGGTAGTTAATTGTGGTGGTGGACGCTACCAACGAGTTTTTAAGTAGGTGTAGTTGTGATTGAAATTTTACAATTTTTGTTTGCTACGGCAAAAGATCAAAATTTGTACTTTAATCAAGAAAGCTTGATTAAAGAATTATTAAATGAACATAAATTTACTCTGGATGAAGTTACCGATGCCATGGCTTGGTTTGTGCCAATAGTTAATGGCGGTAAGGGATTGGAAATTAATCCTTTGGCAACCCGAAGTATTAGTAGTTGGGAAGAGAAATATGTGCCACGGGCGATTTTGGAGCAAATTTTAGAATGGGAACAGAGCCATTCAATTAGCTTAATTGAGCGTGAAATTCTACTTGATCGTTTGGCTGAATTGGGGCTGGACTGGCAAGTTGAGCAAGATGATATGCAGCCAATTTTGGAAGGGTTGATCTATCATTTGCAACATTATAAATATAATTTATTGGGATTAGAAAAAATTGAGGGCCCATATTATTGGGAAGCTAATTTTACTGTACACTAAAATAAAGGTTAATCATGGCGCGTAAATTATTAATTGTCGAATCTCCTGCGAAAGCTAAAACCATTGGAAAATACTTAGCCAATGAATTCAGAGTGCTGGCCTCATTTGGTCATGTGCGAGACTTACCTAAAAAAAATGGTTCAATTGATGTGAACAATGATTTCACACCCAAATATCAATTAATTGCCAAAAATCAAAAACATGTTGAGGAAATTTTAGCAGCCGCCAAAAATTGTGATGCAATTTATCTTGCAAGCGATCAAGATCGTGAGGGAGAAGCAATTGCGTGGCATTTGGAAGAGATTTTACGGGAACATAATTTACTGGCTGGACGAGAGGTAGCACGGGTTACCTTTAATGAGATTACTAAACCAGCTATTTTAGATGCCGTTTTACATCCACGCCAAATTGATGGCAATTTAGTTGCGGCACAGCAGGCGCGCTTAACCTTGGATTATTTGATCGGTTTTAATGTTTCACCATTGCTTTGGCGCAAAATTAAGCCAGGTTTATCGGCTGGGAGAGTGCAATCGCCAGCTTTACGTTTAATTTGTGAACGTGAGGATGAAATTCGCAAGTTTGTGCCTGAAGATTATTTTGGGATCCACTTGTTTAGCCATAAAGGGCGGACTAAATTTAAGGCGCGAATAGTACAACATGCGGGTAATAAGTTAGAGACTAAATCAATTAGCACCGAGCAATATGCTCAAGATATTGTGGCTAGCCTTGCCCAATATCCCGAAGCTAAAATTGTTAAAGTTAGCAAAAAGCAGAAAAAGAAAAATCCCACGGCGCCATTTATTACTTCCAGCTTGCAAATTGAAAGTTCACGTCAACTAGGTTTTGCTACCGATCGCACGATGCGGATTGCGCAGAGTTTGTATGAAGGGGTTGAATTAAATCACGAAAGTGTCGGTCTAATTACTTATATGCGTACCGATTCGGTGCAATTATCTAGTTTAGCAATTGATGAAATTCGTGAATATATTGGCGCTAATTTCGATGGGCGCTATTTACCGAGCAAACCGAATCAATATACCAGTAAATCTAAAAATGCTCAAGAAGCACATGAGGGGATTCGTCCAACCTCGATTTTACGCACCCCTGAGAGTGTTAAACGCTATTTAAATGCGGATCAATTTAAATTATATGAGTTAATTTGGCGGCGTACGCTGGCATCGCAATTTAGTCCAGCACTTTTGGATACTACCGCAATTGATTTAGCGTTGGGTGAAGCAGTTTTTCGTGCCAATGGGGTTACGGTTAATTTTGATGGTTTTATGAAAGTTTATCAAGAAATTATTGAAGATGTTATCGATGAAGATGAAGAAGCGCGTCTGCCAGAATTAGCTGAGGGTGAAATGGTTCCCGTGGATAATTTGGATATTACCGCGCATCAAACTGAACCCAAACCGCGTTATACCGAAGCTTCGTTAGTAAAAACTCTTGAGGAGCTTGGGATTGGACGTCCATCAACTTATGCTTCAATTATTGCGACGCTTAAGAAACGTGAATATGTGGTTATGGATAAAAAACGCTTTATGCCAACCGATATTGGTGCGGTGGTTAGTCAGTTTTTGACCAATCATTTGACTAAGTATGTAGATTTTCAGTTTACTGCTAAATTAGAAGATACACTTGATGATATTGCAATTGGAAAACAAAATAAATTACCAGTGTTGCAGCAGTTTTGGAATGAGCTCAATGCGTTAGTGCAAGAAAAGCAAGGTGCTTCGCGTGAAGAATTAACCAGCGAAAAACTCGATGAAAATTGCCCGACTTGTGGTAAACCATTGTTGTCTAAGATTGGCAAATATGGGCGCTTTATTGGCTGCTCGGGTTATCCAGAGTGCAAATATATGCGCAAAATTGATCGCGATGGTAAGAGTGAAGAAATTACGCCACCTGAGGAAGTGCCGGGGCGTTTATGTCCTAAAGATGGTGGTAAGTTGTTAATTCGCTCGGGTAAATTTGGTAAATTCATTTCGTGTGCCAACTATCCTAAATGTAAGCATATTGAAAACATTGATACACCTGAAACCGAAAATGCGGTAACGTGTCCTGAATGTAATAAAGGTAAGGTTATTGCTAAAAAAGGGCGGTTTGGTATATTTTATTCGTGTAATAATTATCCTGAGTGTAAAACTATCTTCAAATATGAGCCAGTTGCGGCACATTGTCCAGAATGTAATTATGCGTTGATGATGACGCACACGACAAAAACTAAGGGCACGCAACATATTTGTCCGAAATGTAAACACACACTAAAAGTTGAGTAATTATTAACTGGATTTAGGCTAACTAAATTAAGCGATACAAGGAGGAATTTTGCCAACGTGTGAATATTTCTCCTTTATCTTTTCTAAATATGAAATAATTAATTCGCTATAAAATTGAGGTAACCGTTATGCATAAAAATAAATTCTTATTAGTCGCTTTTCTGGCTTCATTAGCAAGTGTTATTTGGCTGTTTGGTGATTTTGTAAAAGCTGCCTTAGTTGCGTGGTTGCTGGTTCTAATTACGCAGCGCTTCGCCGACCGCTTAGAACAATACTTTGCGGCATCGCGCTGGTCAATAATTGAGCGTGGCAAATTAATTTTAACCGCGGGCCTACTTACGTTGCTGTTGTCGATTACAGTGGTCGCTCCATTGGGTTATTTAGTTACCTATGCAATTAGTCGTTTTGATTATCAATTAATTATTGGAGTTAAGCCGCATGTCCTAAGTTTTTTAAACTCTTTGACGTGGGTGAGTAGCACAACTAAATTAAAGCTCAGTAATGGAGTTAGTAATTATTTGGTTGAAATGAGCGGCGGTGAACATCTTAAACAACTATGGGGTTGGGCGAATGGCTATTTAAGAAATATTACGAGCGGTATTTTTGATTTGGGTTTGGTTATTGCGTTCTTTTTTTTATTCCACTGGAATCGACATAGTATTATGGCTTTTATTACTAGCTTGATACCTTTAGATGCAGAACAGAAACGTACCATGGCGAATGATATCAGTGGAACCTTAAGTATCGTGTTTATGACGATTTTTGCGGTAGCCGTTGCACAGGGTCTAGCTTTTGCACTCTTAATGATGTTTTTTGACTATAATCCACTTTTGTTAGGGTTCTTTGCTGCGATTAGCTCGGTAATACCAATTTTTGGTACGGCTTTAGTCTGGGTACCTGTTGCTATTAATGAAGCGGTGAATGGACACGTGGTTAATGCAGTTGTAATTACACTCTATAGTTGGTTGATACTGGCATTCGTGATTGATAATTTTGTGCGAATTTTCTTTTTAAATAAAATATCACGGATAGTTAAGGTTAGTTATAAAATTAATGAGTTTTTATTGTTTTTCGCTATTGCCGCAGGCATAACGACGTTAGGTTTTTGGGGCGTTTTAATTGGTCCTGCTCTAATTGCTTTATTTATCGCTTTAGCTAAAGCTTTGCAGCCGAAATAAAAATTTGGCTAAGAGTTTGTTTTGTATCAATTTGGGGAGTGAAAGGATAAACTTTTATGAAAATACTCAATCTAAGACTTGACATTTAAGCCTTGGATTGAATATAATAACTTCCTCATCAAAGGAGAGGTTACCCAAGCGGCCAACGGGTCCGGACTGTAAATCCGGCGGTTTTACCTTCGCAGGTTCGAATCCTGCCCTCTCCACCAGATAGCGCAAGCAGCGTAAAAAGTTTCAAAAATAATTGCAAAATAAAGTTCTATCGTTTAGAATCATGCAATGAAAAAGACTAACCTGTCGCGCGGGAGTAGCATAGTGGTAATGCAGAAGCCTTCCAAGCTTATGATGAGGGTTCGATTCCCTTCTCCCGCTCCAGCTTCAGAATGTATGGTTATTAGAAATGCCCAGGTGGCTCAGAGGTAGAGCACTCCCTTGGTAAGGGAGAGGTCGCCAGTTCAATTCTGGTCCTGGGCACCACAAGTTACTAGGTTAAAATTTTATTTCACTATTTGGAGTTATAAAAAATGGCTAAAGAAAAGTTTCAGCGTAATAAGCCTCATGTGAATGTAGGAACAATTGGTCACGTGGATCATGGTAAAACTACATTAACGGCAGCGATTA
>JACCDZ010480476.1_pt1 | contig 36953 bp, 37 predicted proteins | sample 7449551 | NCBI WGS metagenome assembly JACCDZ01 (sample SAMN15323452, study PRJNA562643) | freshwater metagenome | isolation source: river surface water | place: USA:Blue River Watershed | collected 2017-08-18 | reverse complement strand
CGTTAGGCACATCATGAATACTAGAATGCTTATCCGAATACTCTTTGGCGTCCCCGCGATAGTATTAGGGGTTCCATTGATTGTCCTCGGGTTAATTACAGAGCTTACAAGGCCGCTATCTATTATGGGAGCTTTTGGTCTTATTGGTTTCTTTCGCTGGACAAACCCTGAGAAGTATTTGAAATCAAGGTCAGATTTGGTGCACGCCTTGTTATTTATTAGCTTTGGCCTGATCGCAATACTGCCAGTTGTCTACATGACTGCTGCGATATTTTTGGAGCGTATGGAGTTAACACTCGGGCTGGGTATGTGGTCGATTCTTGGTCTTATAGGTGGATTACATATCGAAGTTGATTTGATCAGACAACTGAGAGCTTACCCCAAGGGTGATGATTTGCCGCCACTCTCTTAATCTCGGTTATTTTCCCTATCATTAACTCATCCCATTCAGCGCCACTGCCTATACTGGCAATGGCGCTTAACTAGGTTTTGCTTGGCGATTACTTGTCTGTCAGCGCCAGTGGCGCCGGGAACCCGCCACCGGCCAGCAGCGGGGCCAGAACAGCCAAAAACTTGCGATCACCTTCCAGAACGATGCGGCGCTGCCGCTTCAACATAGGATTCGCCAACGCCGTTCAGCGTGGCCCGGAAGCGTTGCAGCGGCTCTTCAATGATCATGGCCGACGTGAACTGTTCGGTTTGCAGCGCCAGTCCGGTACCCGGCAGCGGTGCTTCGTAGTCGAGAATGGCCACGGCCGGCCGCCCTTCGCCAACAATGTAGGCGGTGTAGACGGTACGGTTCTGGTTCGGCACATAGCCCATGCGGATATAGGCGCCCAGCTTGCCATCGGCGCTGATCGCGTCCATGTACCAGCTTTCGTTCCAGCTTGGCTCGCTGCCAGGCTCGTGGCGGCCTTCGTCTGCCGGGTTGACCTTGAGGTTTTCACGATGCGCTTCGTCCAGCAGGGCGAGGGCGTCCAGCTCCTTAACCTGCTGGCAATGGCGGGTCAGCATCATCAGGAACATGGCGTCGCCGCGCTCGGTTTGCGCCACCACCATCGGTGCACCAACAGCCATGAGCACGCCGGCGAATGCCATCCAGCGGTAGCCGCGCCAGCATTCCTCGAAGGAGAAATCAGCTACGCCATGAGCGACCAGCTCGTCGTGGAAATGGCGCACGAGTTCCTTTTCATGCGTGCGGCGGTCTTCAGGCGACAGGTTGCCGCCGAGAAAGTACGCTAGGTCGCTGCATACCGAGCCCCAGCGCAAGGTGGCCCAGTCAATGATGGTCAGTTCGCGGGCCGAGCCGGGCTCGCCGAAGAGCATGTTGTCTAGCCTGAAGTCGTTGTGCACGATGCTGCGCGGTTCGCTGCGGTCAGCCACCCAGGTGTCGAAGCAGGCCGCAAAGCGCCCGATCACGTCACGTTGTTCCGCGCTGATGCGATTGCCGAAGCGCTTGTAGTATTCTTGGACAATCGTCTCCATCACCATGCGATCCAATGGCAGGGGCGTGTCTACCCAGCTGGCGAGGTCGGGATCTTCCACCACGGAGGCGACAAGGCGTGCCAGCTCGCGAACGGCGAGGCGAGCCGAGTCTACGCTGCAGCAGGCGATCTGGTCGCCGGGCTGGGCATCGACGAGGTCTTCGAACAGCAGCGTGAAGTAGCCTTCTGCGCCGTCATAAACGGCCGCATGGCAATGCGCCAGGGTCTTGGCGGGCAGTCGGCTGGCGATCTTCTCGTAGAAATCGACTTCACGCTGGGAGTGGCCGGTGACCATACCGGTGCGGCGAACGGCGGGATCTGTATCGGCCAGTTTGAGGATGACGCTGGCGAACTCACCGTCCCAATCGAGGTTGATGCGGTAGGTGCAGCTGGATTGCCCTTCACCGACCCGCTTGACCGTAAAGCTCCGGACGGTTTGTCCAAGAACATGAGTCAACCAAACACCGGTGAGATCATCAACGCTGCGAAGGAGTGGGGTAGTCATGGCAGAACCTCTGTGTGAAGTATCTAAAACGAGATGTTGGGAAGGTATTTTCCTGATATCGTATGATTCCTGAATCAAATGATTCCAGATGCATGGTGCCCTGTCAATGAGTGACATTGAAGTGTCTGTGGTGGGTAAATACCGGGGCCAGTCATTGGGTGACCGCGTGGATGATCGGCGCAAGAAACTGCTTGAGGCCGCTTTTGTGCTGCTTGGCGAGCAGGGAGCTGCCGCCGTCACCATGCGTGCGGTAACCCGTGATGCACAGCTGAGCCCGCGCTACTTCTACGAGAGCTTCCCGGATCGTGCAGATTTGTTGGTAGCTGTTTTTGATGTGGCGCTGCAGCAGCTGCAAGAGCGAGTAACGGCGGCCATGGTCGAGGCTTCGACAGACCCTGTGATGCAAACACGCGCTGCGTTCAGCGCAGTAGCCAGTGTGTTTGAACACGACCCGCGCATTGCCCGAATCATGCTCAGGGAGGCGCTGGCAGAGGCGGCGTTGCGTGATCATGCCTATGCTGCCCTGTCGCTGTTCATCAGCACAACTTCGCTGAATCTGCTGGATGAGTCGTGGTATCGCCAGACGGATCTGGTCATGCTCCGACTCGACATCAGCGCGCTCGCGGGAACGAGCCTGTCTGTGTTTCTGGACTGGACAGAGGGCAGGCTAGACATCACCCAGCAGCAGCTAGTCGATTACCTGACCGACACAGTCGATGGCATGGTGCGTCGCCGACTCAACAGCACACGCTGAGCGATAGCAAAATGCACCATCCTGATCGCAGCTGCGCTAGAATCCGAGCCCATCTTTCTAGCCATACGTCCAGAGGCCGTCATGTCCCAGCCCGTCGATCCCGCCGCCCAGCGCCTGGTTCAGGAGCACCTGAGCCATCTGCACGAGATCAAGGACACGCACACAGCGGCTGAAAAATTGGCGCTGCGCGAGCGTATTAAAGCCTTGCTGAAGGCGCGCGATGCCGTGCTGGTGGCGCATTACTACACCGACCCGGAGCTGCAGTCGCTGGCCGAGGAAACCGGGGGCTGTGTCTCCGACTCACTGGAAATGGCGCGCTTCGGCAACGCACACTCGGCGAAGACGCTGGTGGTGGCGGGTGTGAAGTTCATGGGCGAAACCGCGAAAATTCTGAACCCGGAAAAGCGCGTGCTCATGCCAACCTTGGAGGCAACCTGTTCGCTCGATCTGGGCTGCCCGGCGGACACTTTCACGGCGTTCTGCGATGAGCATCCAGACCATACCGTGGTGGTTTACGCCAATACCTCGGCGGCGGTGAAGGCACGGGCAGACTGGGTGGTGACCTCCAGCATCGCAGTGGATGTGGTGGATTATCTGGCAGGCCTTGGCGAGAAAATTATCTGGGCGCCAGACAAGTACTTAGGCGCTTATGTGCAGAAAGTCACCGGCGCCGACATGATTCTCTGGGACAGCTCCTGCATTGTTCACGAAGAGTTCAAGTCCAAAGGCATTCTGGACCTAAAGCAGCAATTTCCGGATGCCGCCGTGCTGGTACATCCTGAGTCGCCGGCATCGGTAGTGGCGGTGGCAGACGCGGTGGGCTCCACATCGCAGCTCATTGCGGCGGCGAAAAACCTGCCGAACCAGCAGTTCATTGTTGCCACCGATCGCGGCATTTTCTACAAGATGCAGCAAGCGGCACCAGGTAAAACCTTCATGGAGGCCCCGACCGCCGGTAATGGCGCCACTTGCCGCTCCTGCGCGCATTGCCCGTGGATGGCCATGAATGCGCTGGACAACCTCGCGCAGGTGCTGGAACACGGCGGCCAAGAGATTTTTGTGGACGAGTCCGTGCGCGTGAAAGCAATGCAACCTTTGCAGCGCATGCTGGACTTTGCCGCCACGCTCAAGCGTTAAGGTCGAGCCTGTCGCGTCGTGGTGGCGGTCTCAGCGCTTGAACTCTTCATCCAGTCGGCGCATGTCTAGCAGGCGCTGATTCAATTGTGCGCTCAGCGAGTAATTGCTCGATGCTAGGCGCAAGGCATTTTTCAGCTGCTCCTCGGCCTGCTTTTCGCGATTGTTTAAATAAAGCGTTTCGGCGCGGGCACGAAATACCGCGAGCGCGTCTTTCTGTTGTGCCGCACAGTCTGCTAGTAAGCGCCAGAGGGCCGTGTCATTGGCATGGTCACGCACGGCCTTGTCGAGCAAGGGCCTTACCCGGTCCGGCTGATTCAAGGCGAGCGCAGCGCGAGTGTAAGGTTCCAGCACGCTACGCTGGCCTGGGTAAATGCTCCAGGCAGACTGGCTGAGCGCCAACGCGTGGGTATAGTCACGACGGGCCATCGCAATATCAATTTCTGTCAGGCGGTATTCGAGCCGATTCGGGTCGGCCTTTAACAAAGGCGCTAGCGTCGTTAGAGCATCGTCTAGGCGTGATTGGCGCAAATAGGCCAGACTAAGACCGTAGCGTGTTGCGACAGGCGCATTATCGTCTTTTAGCGCGGTTTCGAAGGCATGGATATTTTCATCCAGCTGATCGCTATAGGCCATTTGCAGACGCATTTGCAGCAGACGAAAACTGGGGTTTTCAGGCCGAATTTGACGCTTGGCCGAACTCACGCGTCGTTCCAAATCAGAAAGTCGGGTGCTGCTCAGCGGATGCGTTAGTAGGAATTCAGGAACATAGCCCAGCTGGCGTGTGGCGCGATCTAGGCGAGCGAAGAATGTTGACATGGCCCGTGGCTCGTAGCCGCTTTGTGTCAGCGTCTGCATGCCAATACGGTCGGCTTCCTGCTCGTAGTTACGGCTGTAGCGCAGCTGATTCTGGGCGGCCAATGATTGTGCCGAAGCACCGATGGCCATCCCGGCTTGCGAGCCGCCCGCCGATGCGGCGGCAATGCTGGCGATAAGACCACCCAGCGCCAGCCACTGATTATATTTATTGGCTTCCTGAGAGCGCGCAAAGTGACGCTGACTTAAGTGGCCGAGTTCATGCGACAACACGCCGGCCAATTCATCCTCCGTTTCTGCCGTGAGCATGAGCCCGGTATTCACGCCAATGACGCCGCCGGGCACGGCAAAGGCGTTAACTTGGCGATCATCCACAACAATCAAGGTGAAAACGGGATCGACCAACGGGCTCTGGGTTGAGAGCCGGTAAACCAGATTTTCAAGGTATTCACGAACCACGATGTCGCCATAGAGTGGCGTGCTGGCTCGCAATTGGCGCAGGAATGCTTGCCCCAGCCGGGATTCGGTAGCGGAATCTGCAATTAGGTCAGCAGGCTGGCCCAATTCAGGCAAGGTGGCGACATAAGCGTTATCGGCTGGCACGGTAGAATTTGTGACGGCCTGCGTGGGGTAGGGCATGGCCAGCGACGCAATCAGCAGCGCAAGGGGCAGCTTGCGGAGCGCACCTGCATGGTAAAATCGGCCAACATTGATATTCAGAGTATGCCCGCCTTGACCGACCCGCTGGATTTTCGTCACTTGCGTTGCCCCATGCCGTTATTGCGCCTGAAACAGGCTCTGCATGCCTTGCCAACGCACACCGTGGTTGAGGTGTTGACGTCTGATGCTGGCGCCACCCGCGATATTCCGGCTTATTTGCGTCAGGCGGGTCATCGCCTGGAGTCGCAGGTCACCGATACGGATGGCGTCACCCGGTTTCGTCTGGTGAAAATGCGTTAGGCCAGAGCCTGTACCACTTTCAATACCTCGGCGGCATGACCGTCCGCCTTGACCTTGCGCCATTCCTGACGCAATACGCCTTCACCATCAATGACAAAGGTGCTGCGCTCGATGCCTTGAACCTGCTTGCCATACATATTCTTGGTCTTGATCACATCAAACAGCCGGCACAGGGTTTCATCGCTGTCGCTGAGCAGCTCAAACGGAAAGCATTCGGCGCTGCGAAACTTCTCATGCAATTTCAGTGTGTCACGTGAAATGCCGAAGATGTCGCAATCCAGCGCCTGAAACTGGGCGTACAGGTCACGAAATTGCTGACCCTCTAGGGTGCAGCCGGGTGTTGCGTCCTTTGGGTAAAAATACAGGACAAGCTTGCGCCCTGCGAGACTGCTCAAGCTGACGACAGGGTTACTGCCAGTGCTGGCAACGCTGAATTCGGGAACCCGCTGGCCAATTTCGATCATGACATGCAGCTCCGGCGCTCAGGCCTTGAAGGGTTCGATGATGGCATCAAGATTGCGATCGTCGCAGAAGATCATGAAGCTTTCGCGCAAGCTGGCAATGTGCACGCGCGCCGGAATATTTACCGTCATGGACAGCGCAAACATCTGCGAGCCGGTATGCGGCGCGGCGTAGGTATTGGTTTCCATGGCTTCAATGTTGATGCCTTGGCTGGCAAAGAAATTGGCGATTTCATGCACGATGCCAGGGTTATCGAGTGCAATCACATGCACATTGTAGGGAATGGCCTGCTTTTGCGGTGCTCGTGATTCAGTGCGCTTGGAAATGATCTCTAGGCTAAGGCGTCGACCTACTGCTGGTAGCTGCACTTCAAGTTTGGCAATGGCGTCCCAAGTGCCGGAAACCATCATGATGATGGCAAATTCCTGGCCCATGACGATCATGCGCGAATCGGCAATATTGCAGCGGCAATCGCTAGCGACGCGCGCCATTTCATCAACGATGCCGGTCTTGTCTGCGCCCAGCGCAGAGATAACGAGAAAGTGTTCGGTATCAGGTTTCATGAAAGCCACTCATTGACAGTTGCCGAGAGTCTAGTCGCCACGCGGTGTGCTCGCTAGGGGGCGAGGCATCGGCAGATAGGATTAAGTCGGGTTATTTTGATAGCGAGTGGGGTCGGTTACCCCGGCATCATCAAAGCCTTTGCGACGCAGGCGGCAAGCGTCGCAGCGACCGCAGGCCCGGCCATCGGTATCTGCCTGATAACAGGAAACGGTAAGGCTGTAATCGACCCCCAGACTTTGACCCAAGCGAATGATTTCGGCCTTGGACAAATACATCAGCGGGGTTTCCAGTTTCAGCGGCTGGCCTTCCACTGCGGCCTTGGTGGCCAGGTTGGCCATATGCTCAAATGCTGCGATGAATTCCGGGCGGCAATCCGGGTAACCTGAGTAATCCACGGCATTTACGCCGATGAAAATATGGCGTGCCTGGGTGACTTCAGCCAAGCCCAGTGCAAATGACAAAAACACGGTATTGCGTGCCGGCACATAAGTGACCGGAATGCCGGTGGTCTCGGTTTCGGGCACGGCAATACGATCATCGGTCAGTGCGGATCCGCCCATCTGGCCAATTTCCAAGCGCATGGTGCGATGATCCCGCACATCCATTGCCTGGGCCAGTCGCAAGGAAGCGGCCAGCTCGGCATTGTGGCGCTGACCGTAATCAAAGCTTAGGGCGGTGATCGAATAGCCTTGCGCGCGGGCGAGGGCGAGGCAGGTGGCGGAGTCCAATCCGCCAGACAACAAGACAATCGCATGCGGCATGGTTTAGTGTCCGGGCGCGTTATTCCAAAGGTATTTGTGCAGCTGAACTTGCAGCCTGACTGGCAGACGATCAGCCAGTATCCATTCGGCTAGCAGCCGTGGCTCCAGCGCTTCATGTCCGGGCGAGAACAGTACATCACTGACCCGTGAGTACAGCGCGTACTGGTCACACTGAAGGCGAGCCCAGTCGTAATCCTGCTTCGAGCAAATGACAAATTTGACCTGATCATTGCTGGTCAGGTGGTCAATGTTTTCATAGCGGTTGCGATGTACTTCACCGGATCCTGGAGCCTTCAGATCCATGACCTTGATCACGCGCGCATCAACTGAGTCGACCGCGAGCGCACCGCTGGTTTCTAGGGAAACTTCGTAGCCAGCATCACAGAGTGCGGTCAGCAGTGGCAGGCATTCGGGTTGCGCCAGTGGCTCGCCACCAGTCACGGTGACATAGCCCGCACCATACTGTGCGACTTCAGCCAGAATTTCACTGAGAGTCCAGAGCGTACCGCCTTGAAATGCATAGGCTGTATCACACCAGACACAGCGCAAAGGGCAGCCGGTAAGACGGACAAAAACCGTGGGGCGCCCCACGGTTCGGGCTTCGCCTTGCAATGAATGGAAAATTTCCGTCAAGCGCAGCTGAGCATTCAAGTCTGTCGAAGCCAACACGGTCTGGTTTGTCACTTGGCAGGATTCTGATCTAGGAAGGACTGTGCCAAGCGTGCCTCGGGGCTGCCTGGGAACTGCGCGATCAATTTGGTCATCCAATCGCGGGCATTGGTGCGATTGCCCTGAAGGTCAGCAATGCTACCGAGCTTGTAATAGGCAGAGGCAACTTTCGGGCTGGCACTGTAGTCACGCAATACACGCTGGAAGTTATCTTCGGCCTTGGCATAGTTGGCTGGCGTCAGAGCGAGATGAAATTCGCCCAGCAAATAGTAGGCATTGGGGGCAAAGACGCTATCCGGGTAAGTGCTCAGAAAGCCGGTCATCGCGGTGATGGCTGGTGCTGCACCGTCTTGCCTAAAGCGTTGATAGGCTGCCAGATAGGCCGTTTTTTGGCGTTCGATTTCTTCGGGGCTCAGATCCGGGCTGGCCTTGGCTGGAATCACGGTATTGCTCGTGGGCGCCTCCGTAACCGCTGGTGTAGGCACCGTCGCGGTTGCTGCGGGCTGCGTAACCGGCTCACTCACAGCGGTTGGCTTGGCCAACTGCTCCAATCGCTGATCAAGGTCGGTATAGCGTGTACGCAGATCAGACTGCAAACGTTCGATGAGCTGTTGTTGCTCCTCGACGGTGCCCTGCAGCTTAGCTACGGTTGTGCGCATTTCTTCGATTTGCTGGAACATGTCCCAAGCCGGATTGGTGGGTTGTGGCACGGCTTTAACGGGACTAGCAATGGCTGCTGGAGCTGCTACGGCGGCAGCAGGTTTTGCTTGTACGGTCGGAGCACTAATCGGTGCCGGTGCTGGCGCGCTTGTACTCAGCGATCGCTGCTCGATTTCAATGGCACGCGTTGTCGGGCTGGCCAGTAGGCATGCCAAGGCAACAGCAGCCGGTAATCGCGCCAGAGTATGGATAGGGGTGCGCATAACGACTCCGAGGTCAGAAAGCTTGTTTTGCAAATGATAAACGGGCCGAAGCCCGTTATCGTGACGCTTAAATGCTTTTTTGGATTACTGGGCAGTGTAGTCCAGTTCCACACGGCGATTTTTTGCCCAGGACTCTTCATCGCTGCCATCTGCCGCTGGCTTTTCTTTGCCGTAGCTGACAACGCTCAGCTGATCCGCCTGCACGCCAAGGCCAACGAGGTAGCGTGCAACGGCGTTGGCGCGACGCTCACCCAGCGCCAAGTTGTATTCACGAGTGCCGCGTTCATCGGTGTGACCACCGATCTGAAGCTTGGCTTGCGGCTTGCTCTTCAGGTACTGCGCGTGAGCATTCAGACCACCGTAGGACAATGCTGTGATGTCACTCAGATTGGTGCCGAAATAAAAGACGCGAATCTTCAACAGATCATTCAGGCTGTTGGCGCTATTGGCACTTTCAGTGCTCGATGGTTGAGCTTCAATAACAGAGCTTTCGATCGGATTGCCGAGATTGGCTGAGCCGGTTTCCGGAGCTTCGGGTGCGCTTTCAGCAACGGTTGCAGGCGCAGCTTCTGTGGTAGCGGGAATGGCCTCTACAGCCGGCGCTGGCGGCAGATTCTCAAACTGGCTGTCATCCTTGGGATCAATAGCGCGCGGACCACGAAACGTGGAGCAGGCAGCCATGGTAACGGCCAGTGTTGCCACGAGGGCCAGTTGTGCAGACTTCTTCATGTTCACGATAAGCTCCTTAGGGCTTTTATTCTTGCTAGATACACAATACTTCAATGGTGTGGACGGTAGCCGACTTGCGCATCAGCGTAAATAGGGAGACCACACCGGTTCTCTAACTTCTCCATCCACGGCAGGAAGTCGCAGCTTGAAACGGCCATCTAGCGACATGATGCCCAGCACGCCTTTACTACCCTTGCGGGTGGCATAGACGACCATTTTGCTATTGGGGGAGAAGCTGGGCGATTCATCCAGAGGTGTATCGGTCAACGTGCTGAACACGCCGTTGCCAAGTTCCTGGAGTGCAATCGTGTAATTGTTGCCACCGGCCTGATGAACCATGGCCAGGTAACGATCATTGGGGCTGATGTCCGCGCGCGCATTGAAGCTGCCACTAAACGTCAGGCGCTTGGTTTCGCCTGTGGCGATGTTCAAACGATAAATTTGCGGGCCGCCGCTGCGATCAGAGGTAAATACCAAGGATTTGCCATCTTTGGTCCAGCGCGGCTCCGTATCGATAGCCGGATTATTGGTCAGGCGGGTCAAGGCATTACTTTCCAGATCCATTACATAAAGCTCTGGATTGCCATCGCGTGACAAGGTCATGGCCATGCGCTTGCCATCTGGTGACCAAGAGGGTGCGCCGTTGAGGCCACTGAAGTCGGTCAGCTTGGTGCGTTGCCGTGTCGCAAGATTCTGCACGAAGATGGCAGGCTTGCGGCTCTCGAAGGAAACATACGCGATCTGGCGAGCACTCGGCGACCAGGTCGGTGACAAGATGGGTTCGACGGAGTCGAGTAGGGTCACTTGACGCGCACCATCGATGTCGGAAAGTTCCAGTCGATAGCGCTTGCGGCCATCTTTTTTGTATTGGTTTACATAGAGAATTTTGGTGGCAAAAATACCCGGCTCGCCAGTGGATTGCTTGTATATTTTGTCGGCAATGTAGTGCGCGGCATCTCGCCAGCGACCAGTATCTACAGTAAATGTTTCACCCAGAACGCGCTCTAGGCCGCCACGCTTGAGCACTTCATAGCGAAAGCTCAGGCGACCGTCTGGCAGGCGATTGACATTACCAACCACAATGAATTCGGCGGGCACATTCTGCCAAACACCGGGCAAAATCTCTGCGCTGCTGGTCGGCTGCGAGGGAAGCTTTTCGCGATCGATAACATTGAAAGAGCCACTGCGATCAAGGTCAGCGGCAATGATAGCGCCCGTGTTATCACCATTCTGAATGCCGCCAAACGGCACGACGGCCACGGCTGTAGCCTCATTCAGTCTTTGCGTAATTTCGATGGTCAGCGCAGCTTGAGCTGTTGGTGCAGCCAACGCGAATGCTGCCAACAACACGAATTTGAAGCCGTTCGGGCGAAACCGCATCGTCATTCCTCCGGCTTGAATTTTAACAGTAGCACCTTGAACTGCTCGCGAAATAACGCGGGATCTGCAGGTACAGGCAATGGATTAGCGCGGCTGACGGCCTCTTTTGCACTCTCATCAAAGGCATCACTTCCGCTGGATTTCACCACCACCACCGAGGCGACTTCCCCGCCTGGCAATAGTGTAATGCGTAATTCGGTGACTAACTTACCGGAAACCGCTGGGGGACGGCGCCAATTCGATTTAATTTTCCGATTGATGGCCAGTTGGAACTCGCCAATTTGTGCGCTCATACGCCTTGCACGCTCGTTGGCAGCATCTGCCGCAATCGCGTCGGCTTCGGCTTTCAAGGCGTCGGCGAGAGCTTTCTGGCGTGCCTCCGCCTCTCGTTGTTTGCGTGCGGCCGCTTGCTCATCGGAAATTCGCTTGGATTCCTTTTCGATGGCGGCGAGTTCTTCGTCTGGCGGCTCGATAACGGGCTTGGGCTTGACTGTATCGGGCTTGGCCGGAGCAGGCTTAACGATTTTCTCGGGCGTTGGCGGCACAAGCGGCTTGGGCTTGACCACCGGTTCAGGTTTTGCCGGCTCAGGCAACGGCTTTGGCTTGTTTGGCTTGGGCGGCTCTTGCTTTACGGGAGCTGGCTCTACCGTGGCAGGTGCTGCCGGTGTCGGGCTTGCTGTACTCAGGCTGGGCGGTGCGGCCATCAACATGGCCTGCATGACCTTCGGTGGCTCCGGCAGTTGCGCAGGCTTTGCATAAAGCCAGAGCAGAGCAACCAATACACCATGCAGGAGTATGGATGCGAGGACCGTAGGCAGCGACAGCTTCATGTTAGATCGTCACTTTGTACTGGGCAATTCGGTGAGCAGGCCGACTTGCTTAACGCCGCCTTGCTGCAATGACGACATGAGTTCGATAACGCGACCGTAGCCGACGTCGCGATCACCATTGACGAGGACGGGAACATCGCCACGCACCTGACGCAAGGCACGAATTTCTGCTGGCAGGCTTTCTGCTGTGACAGCTTCGCGTGTGTCCGGGTCAGTTTGCAGCCAGAAGCTCCCGTCGGCTTTTACCGTCACGATCAAGGGTTGCTGATCTTTCAGGCTCAAGGCATCGGCTTCAGCCTGTGGCAGATCCACCTCAATGCCTTGCGTCAGCATCGGTGCGGTAATCATGAAAATAACCAGCAGTACCAGCATCACGTCGATGTAGGGCACCACGTTCATTTCCGCCATGGGGGCTTTGCGCTCGCGCCGGAACTGGCTTTTCAGGCTCATGATCAGCGTCCGGCGTGTGCTTCGCGATGCAAAATGGTGCTCAGCTCTTCGGCAAAAATCTCGTAGCGCGAGAGCAGGCTGTTGCTGCGAGCAGCGAAACGGTTGTAAGCGAGTACAGCAGGAATGGCTGCAAACAGGCCGATTGCTGTGGCAATCAAGGCTTCGGCAATGCCGGGTGCCACCACCGATAGCGTGGCCTGCTGGACTTTGGCGAGCCCGATGAAGGAGGTCATGATGCCCCAGACTGTGCCAAACAGACCGACATACGGGCTGGTTGAGCCCACACTGGCCAGAAACGGCAACTGGGCTTCGAGCTTGCTCTGCTCAACGCTCAGCGAAATGCGCAGCGCGCGAGATACGCCTTGCATCAGGGCGTCGGCATCGGCGCGCTTGTCACGCAGGCGCTGAAACTCTTGGAAGCCAGCGCGAAATAAATTCTCGCACCCGGAGTCAGGGTTGGGCTGATGATTGACTTGTTCATGCAGCTGCTGCATGTCCACGCCAGACCAGAAGCGCTCTTCAAAGGATTTGCTCAGGCCATCGGCGCGATGAAAGAAGCCGGAGCGCTGGACGATGATGGCCCAAGACATGACGGATGCCAGTACCAGCAGCAGCATGACGGCCTGTACGACCGGGCTGGCGTTGACAATGAGGGAGGCGACGGTCATTTCGGGAGCGGCAGTCATGTCACATTTTCCAAAGCAGTGGTCAGCAAGGCCGACAAGGTAGAGGGGAGTGCACGCGGTTTCAAGCTATTGCGATCCACACAGGCGACTTCGATCAATCCGCAGGCTATTTCCACGCCGTCGCGAAGGATGCGTTGACGAAAGTGTAGCGAAGCACGGCCGATTTTTATCACTTCGGCGCAGGCTGTCAGGGTGTCATCCAAACGTGCCGGCTGGCGATAGCTCACTTCGGCATGACGCACGACAAAGAATACAGGCTCGGCACTGACCAGATAATGGTCAAAACCTAAGCTGCGCAGCCATTCCGTTCGAGCGCGCTCCATGAACTTGAGATAATTCACGTAATAAACAATGCCGCCGGCATCCGTGTCTTCGATGTAGACGCGTACGGATAATTGAAATTCGGGCAGAATCATGGATTAGCCCCGTTTTCTGGTGGCTTCAGGCCGAGCAGCAACCAGCCCTGGGCACTGGCCATGCGGCCGCGCGCTGTGCGCAGGATTAGGCCCTGCTGAATCAGGTAGGGCTCAATCACATCTTCCAGCGTGCCGGCATCTTCGGACAACGCGGCGGCCAGCGATTCAACACCGACCGGCCCGCCGGAGAACTTATCGATAAGCATGTGCAGGAAGCGCCGGTCGAGGCCATCGAGACCTTGCGGATCGACATCGAGCATGGCTAGCGCAGCGGCTGCGACGGGCTGGCTGATAATGCCGTCGGCCTTGAATTCGGCGTAGTCGCGGACACGACGCAGCAGGCGGTTAGCGATGCGTGGCGTGCCACGGGCGCGACGGGCAATCTCAGCTGCGCCGGCCGGGTCAATCTGCAAGTTCAGCAAATGCGCCGAGCGCGACACGATGTGCGTAAGGTCGGCGACATTGTAGAACTCCAAGCGCTGCACGATGCCGAAGCGATCACGCAGCGGCGAGGTCAGTAGACCGGCGCGCGTGGTGGCACCGACTAGCGTGAACGGTGGCAGGTCGAGTTTGATCGAGCGCGCGGCTGGGCCTTCGCCGATCATGATGTCGAGCTGATAATCTTCCATCGCCGGATACAGAATTTCTTCGACAACCGGTGAGAGGCGGTGAATTTCGTCGATAAACAGCACATCGCCGGCTTCAAGATTAGTCAGCAGCGCGGCAAGATCGCCGGCGCGCTCCAGCACCGGGCCGGAGGTTGAACGCAGCTGGCCACCCATTTCGCGGGCGATGATATTTGCCAGCGTGGTCTTGCCCAAGCCGGGCGGGCCGAAAATAAGGGTGTGATCCAGCGCTTCACCACGGGCGTTGGCCGCGCCGATGAAGATCTCCATCTGCTCACGCACAATCGGCTGGCCGACATAATCAGCGAGTCGGGTCGGGCGGATGGCGCGATCGATCAGCTCTTCCTGTGGCTTGCCTTGGCTGGTGATGAGGCGATCCGACTCAATGCTCATTTTAGCAAGCCTTTCAGTGCGGCACGAACCAGTTCAGCCGTTTCCGTGTGCAGCCCAAGCACAGCTTTCACGGCTTTTTGAGCTTCCAGCGGTTTGTAGCCCAGTGCAACCAAGGCGCTTTCAGCTTCTTCCTGCGGGCTCGCGGGCTCCACAAATAGCGGTGTGGCGGGCGCATTCAGCGTGACTTTCTGCACCAGCTCAAGCTTGCCGATCTTGTCGCGCAGTTCGATCACTAGGCGTTCGGCCGTTTTCTTGCCGACACCGGGAATCTTGGTCAGCATGAGCACATCTTCACGCGCGATGCAGCCGCGGAAGGTATCGATTTCCATGCCGGAGAGCAGCGCCAGCGCTAGCTTGGGGCCGACGCCACTAATCTTGATGAGCAGACGAAACACTTGCAGGCTGTCGCGATCATGAAAGCCGAAGAGCTGATGTGCATCTTCACGCACGCTCAGGTGAGTCCACAGTGTGACGGACTCGCCCAGCGCCGGCAGCTGATAGAAGGTGCTCAGCGGCACATCTACTTCGTAGCCCACGCCGTGCACATCCAGCACCACATGCGGGCTGACTTTTTCAATTAATACACCCTGCAAACGCGCAATCATGCCAACTCTCTTTGGGGCTTTTTGGGGGCTTCAGGCTTGATGCCAGCTTGACGGCGGTGCGGTTTAGCGCCCGCGACCGCGACGCAAACCCGATAAATCCATTCTAGCCAGATTCGCGCTGGCATGGGCGTGACAAATTGCCGCAGCCAGACCGTCGGCGGCATCGGCCTGTGGCGCTTTGTCGAGCTTGAGTAGGTGCATGACCATGTGCTGCACTTGAGCTTTCTCGGCGGCGCCGGTGCCGACTACGGCGAGCTTGATCTGGCGCGCGCTGTATTCGGCAACGGGGATGTTCTGGCTGACCAGCGCCGCCAGCGCGGCACCACGAGCCTGGCCGAGCTTGAGTGCGGAATCGGCATTGTTGGACAGGAATACCTGCTCAACGCTGGCCTGTGTCGGCTGCCATTGCGCGATCAGCTCGATCAGGCTGTTGAAGATGGTTTTCACGCGATCGGGCAGGGCCTGCTCGGTATTCATGCGGATGCAGCCGCTGTCCACATAGCGCCAGCCACGACCCTCGGCAGCGATGATGCCGTAGCCGGTAATCCGTGAACCCGGATCGATGCCGATGATGATGCTCATGTCATGGTCTCGGACGGTGACATGAGCATCAGGACGGCTTCAGGCATTCAGCGCTGCCATCACGGCATCGCTGAAGTTGGCGTTGGAGTAGACGTTCTGCACATCATCCAGATCTTCCAGCATGTCGATCATCTTCATCAGCTTTTCAGCCTGTTCGATGTCGGTGATCTCAGCGTCGGTCGACGCCTTCATGGTGACTTCGGCATTTTCCGGCTTCAGTCCGGCGCTGGCGAGGGCGTCCATGACGGCACCGAAGGCTTCCGGCGAGGTCACCACGGTGACGCCATCGGCATCACTTTCCACATCATCGGCACCAGCTTCCAGCGCGATTTCGATGATGCGGTCTTCATCCGTGCCGGCGGCAAAGCTGATCTCGCCGCGCTTGGCAAAGAGGTAGGCCACGGAGCCGTTGGTGCCGAGATTGCCGCCATTCTTGTTGAAGGCATGACGCACTTCGGCCACGGTACGGTTGACGCTGTCGGTCATGGTCTCGACCAGCACGGCCACACCGCCGATGCCATAGCCTTCGTAGGTCAGCTCGTCGAGCTTTTTATCCTCTTCACCGCCGGCACCCCGTTGGATTGCGCGGTTGACGACATCGCGCGTCATGTTGGCGCCCAGCGCCTTGGACACGATGGCGCGTAGACGCGGGTTGTCGGCTTCCGACGGGCCGCCGAGGCGGGCGGCTACGGTAATTTCACGAATGAACTTGGTGAACACCTTGCCGCGCGAGGCATCGACGCGTGCCTTCTTGTGCTTGATGTTCGCCCACTTGCTATGACCGGCCATGACTCAGGCCTCCTTTTTCACTTCTTCACGCAGACGGATACCCAGTTCGCGCAGCTGCTTGTTCTCGACCGGGGCTGGCGCGTGCGTCATCAGACACTCGGCGGTCTTGGTCTTCGGGAAAGCGATGACATCGCGGATCGAGGTCGCGCCGGTCATCAGCATGACCAGGCGATCGAGGCCGAATGCGAGGCCGCCGTGGGGCGGGGCGCCGAACTTGAGGGCATCGAGCAGGAACTCGAATTTCTCGTTAGCTTCTTCATCGCTGATGCCCAGCGCTTCGAACACGGCTTTCTGCATCTCCATGTTGTAGATACGCAGCGAGCCGCCGCCGAGTTCGGTGCCGTTGAGTACCATGTCGTAAGCCACCGACAGCGCCGAGCCCGGATCGGTCTTGAGCACCGACACATCGCACTTGGGCAGCGTGAACGGGTGATGCACCGAGGTCCACTGGCCGTCGGCCACTTCCTCGAACATCGGGAAGTCGACCACCCACAGCGGAGCCCATTCGCAGGTCTGCAGCTTCAGGTCGTGACCGACCTTCACGCGCAGCGCGCCCATGGCGTCGTTGACGATCTTGGCCTTGTCGGCACCGAAGAAGATCAGATCGCCGTTCTGTGCGCCGGTACGGGCAATGATTTCGACCAAAGCTTCCGTTGGCAGGAACTTCACGATCGGGGATTGCAGGCCGCTGCCTTCGCCGTTGTGGATGTTCGAGACATCATTGACCTTGATGTAGGCCAGGCCCTTGGCACCGTAGATGCCGACGAACTTGGTGTAGTCGTCGATCTGGCTGCGCGGCATGGTGTTGCCGCCTGGCACTTTCAGCGCGACAACGCGACCCTTGGGGTCTTTCGCCGGACCGGCGAAGACCTTGAATTCGATGCTCTGCAACAGGTCGGCGACATCGACCAGTTCCATCGGGATACGCAGGTCCGGCTTGTCAGAGGCGTAGCGGCGCATGGCTTCGTTGTAGGTCATGCGCGGGAAGGCGTCGAACTTGACGCCGAGCAGCTCGTCGAAGAGCTGCACGATCATCTTCTCGGTCAGGCCCATGATCTCTTCGTCGCTCAGGAACGAGGTCTCGATGTCGATCTGGGTGAATTCCGGCTGACGGTCGGCGCGCAGGTCTTCGTCGCGGAAGCACTTGGCGATCTGGTAGTAGCGGTCAAAGCCCGAGACCATGAGCAGCTGCTTGAACAGCTGCGGCGACTGCGGTAGGGCAAAAAAGCTGCCCGGCTGGGTGCGCGACGGCACCAGGTAGTCGCGTGCGCCTTCCGGCGTGGCGCGGGTCAGGATCGGCGTTTCCACATCGAGGAAGCCGTTAGCATCGAGATAATTGCGGATCAGCGAGGTGACCTTGGAGCGGAAGCGCATGCGCTCCAGCATTTCCGGGCGACGCATGTCGAGGAAACGGTACTTGAGGCGAACTTCCTCGCCGACATTGGTGAAATCGTCGTTGAGCGGGAACGGCGGCGTTTCCGACTGCGCCAGAATTTCGATGGCCTTGCCCAGCACTTCAATCTGGCCGGACGGCATGTTGGCATTTTCGGTGCCGGCATAGCGCTGACGCACACGACCGGTGACCTTCAGCACGAATTCCGAGCGCGACTTGTCGGCCAGGGCAAAGGCATCGGGGGTATCGGGGTCGATCACTACCTGCACCAGACCATCGCGATCACGCATGTCGAGGAAAATCACGCCACCGTGGTCGCGACGGCGGTGAACCCAGCCGCACAAAGTCACGGTCTGGTCGATATGGGATTGGTTGAGGCTGCCACAGTAGTGACTACGCATGATGCAGGCTTCCGCTGTAAAAAGTAGGGCCAAAGGGGGTGTGGCCAATCAGGCGGGCGAGTATAGCCTCCCTGACAAATATCTGAGAACCGTCTCTGTTAACGCTTTGCCTCTTTACAGCGGAAAAATCTTCGCGCTATGTTGCGCTCACGGTGCGTAGGCATCGGAAAAGTCTGTGTTTATCTGTCGATGACGAGGACAAGGTAATGGAAGAAGGTTTCCTGGACGATGCGGCTGAGTCCGACAATGAGCCTGTAAGTAAAGCGCAAGTCGTGAAAAACACCTTGGAAAAGCGTCGCTTGCTCGATGACGTTCTGATCGAGCATCGCTTGCGCCGCGAGCTCAAGGATTACGACTTCGATCTTGACGACTGACGGTCGTGTATTTGACGGATTTCTGTTGCGTTGCCGGCTTGCACCGGCGGCGCGTGTGGGCATAATGGCGTCGCCCTGCGATTTGTCGCACACATTCATTGTTTATTAAGGATACCGAAATGGCTATTGAACTGCCGGCTCTGCCGTACGAAAGCACCGCTCTGGAACCGTACATCACTGCGCACACGCTGAGCTTCCACCACGGCAAGCACCACAACGCCTATGTCGTGAACCTGAACAACCTGATCAAGGGCACTGATCTCGAAGGCCAGAGCTTGGAAGCCATCGTCAAGGCTTCTGCCGGCGACGCCGCCAAGGCCGGTATCTTCAACAACAGCGCCCAAGTTTGGAACCACACGTTCTACTGGAACAGCATGAAGCAGAACGGTGGCGGTCTGCCGACCGGTGCAGTTGCTGCCAAGATCGACGCTGATTTCGGTTCCTATGAGAAGTTCGTTGAGCTGTTCAAAGCCGCGGCCACCACGCAGTTTGGTTCTGGCTGGGCTTGGTTGGTTGTTGGCGCTGACGGCAAGCTCGCCGTTACCAAGACCGGCAACGCCGATTCCCCGATCGTGCACGGCCAGAAACCGCTGATCACCATCGATGTCTGGGAACACGCTTACTACCTGGACTTCCAGAACCGTCGTCCGGATTACATCAGCACCTTCCTCGACAAGCTGGTCAACTGGGACTTCGCCAACGCCAATCTGGCTGGCTGATGATTCAGCGCTGATTGATGTGAGTTTCAGAGCAGGGCACCTTCGGGTGCCTTGTTTTTTGAGTCGTGCTGAAGTTTAAAGTTACAGGTGCAACATGCCCGATGTGATGCGGCGAAATCTGGCAGAGCTTTGCTGGTTACGCACAGCACTGATGGCACTTTTCGGTCTTACGCTGCTCTACGGCCAGCTCACCGGCCTTGCGCTCGCGGCGGCATTTCCATCACTGCTACTGATTTTCGGCCTATTGCTGCTGATCAACGGCCTCACCACCTTGCGTTTGCGTCAGCAAGAGCCGGTTGCCGATGACGAGCTTTTCCTGCAGCTGCTGTTCGACCTGTTACTGCTGACCTGTCTGTTTCGCGTTAGTGGCGGCAACAGCAACCCATTTGTCACTTACTACCTAGTGCCCCTAGCAATTGCCGCATCAACACTGGCCTTGCGACAGACGCTGCTGCTTGCCAGCCTCATGTTGGCCTCGTATTTCAGCCTGTTTGTCTGGCCGCCTGCTGCACAGGCCGTGCAATGGCCTTGGCAGACTTATCAGGGTCACCTGATGGGTATGATGGTGAATTTCGCCATCAGCTCGCTATTGCTGGTGTTTTTTCTGCATCGCATGCATCGCCGTTTACGCGAGCAGGAGCGCTATCTGGCAGAACAGCAGCGGCGTCAGCTGCAACGCGATCAGGCGGTGGCCATGGGCACACTGGCTGCCACGGCTGTGCATGAGCTGGCGACACCCTTGGCTACGGTGTGCCTGATGGTGGATGAGCTGGAAGAAGACATGCCCGCGCAAATACAGCCCCTGCAGGGGCAGCTTCAGCGCTGTCGCGATACCTTGGCACGCTTGCGTGAACAGGCGGCACAACCATCGCAGCTGCCAAAGCAGGCGTTGTCGGCACATTTGCAGAATTGTCTGCAGCCCATACAAGTCGCGTTCCCGGCGTTGTATTTCGAGTCGACAATGTATGCCGAGGCAAGCCAGGAGGTCGTCATGCCCTGGCTATTGCAGCAGGCGCTGAGCAATGTTTTGCGTAATGCCGCGCAGGCAGCCAAGTCTCGGGTACGCCTCGTGGCATATAAACGACAGGGCGAGTGGCATTGCCGGATTTGCGATGACGGTGCCGGTTTTCAGCCCGGATTGGCTGCCGCAATTGGTCAGCCTGGCCTTAGCAGCAAGCCCGAGGGCTTGGGTATCGGCCTGTTTCTGGCACAGTCCACCTTATTGGAGCTAGGCGGCACACTCAGCATGGCCTCCAGCGAATGGAACGGGGCCAGTGTGTTGCTGCGCTGGCCGGATGCTATGGCGCGCAGCGAGGTCGCCATGTGATGAAGATATTGCTGATTGATGATGATGCCGTTTTCCGGCAGACACTGGCGCGAACATTGACTCGTCGTGGTTGTGTTTGCGTTGAGGCTGCCGATAGTGCTCAGGCCTTGCAGCAGCTGCACGAGCAAGCGCCGGATGCCTGTGTGCTGGATCTGCGTATCGCTGACGAGTCAGGTTTGCAATTGCTGCCTCAATTGCTTGAGATTAGCGCCGAACTCAATATTTTGATGTTGACTGGCTACAGCTCAATCGCAACCACGGTTGAGGCCATCAAGCGTGGTGCTGTGAATTATCTCGCCAAGCCTGCCAGTGCTGATGACATTCTGCGTGCGCTGCAAAATGCCAGTGACTCGCTGGGGCTGGAGCCGGCGACCACAGGCAATGAGGCACTATCTGTGGACAGGCTGGCTTGGGAGCATATCCAACGTGTTTTGTTGGAGGAGGACGGCAATATCTCGTCCACGGCGCGCCGTCTGAACATGCATCGGCGTACGCTGCAGCGTCGCCTGAGCAAGCGCCCGGTCGCGCAATAGTCAGATTTGGCGTTGCTTGCGCGCCTTGATCGCAGCGATTACGCCCGGCATAACACTCAAGCCGATGATTGCAAAGACTACGATCATGAAGTTGTCTTTGACCATGGGCAGGTTGCCAAAACCGTAGCCCAGCGCAATGAAGCTGCCGATCCAAACCAGCCCGCCAAATACATCAATGCTGAAGAAGCGGCGGTAATCCATTTTGCCAACCCCGGCCACAAACGGTGAAATGGTGCGGATGATGGGCATGAAGCGGGCGAAGACGATGGTTTTGCCGCCATGGCGATCAAAATAGCCTTGGGTCTTGGCGAGATGTTCGCGCTTGATCCAGCGTGAGTCCCACTCGTAGACACGCTGGCCGAGCAGGCGACCGACCCAGTAATTGCAGTTGTCGCCGAGTACGGCTGCGAACCAGAGCAGAAAAAACAGTAACCACGGGTCCATCACGCCCGTTGCTGCCAGTGCACCGGCGGCAAACAGCAGGCTGTCACCGGGTAGAAAGGGCATGACCACAATGCCGGTTTCAACAAAGATGATGAGAAACAGCAGGCCATAGATGAGCGCGCCATGGGCACTGGCAAACTCTTTTAGATGAACATCTACGTGTAGAATAAAATCAATTAGTTCCATGCGTTTTTTACACTCGATTCAAAGGTTTCTTTGCTGCTTTCGCCAATCAGGCTCTGCTGTTTTCGGCCTTGGGCATTCCAGAACAGGAAGGCGGGCGGGCCAATCAATTTTTCCCGCTGCATCCAGGCCAGCTGTGTTTCTGTGGTGTCGGTGATATCGAACTTGATACGCAGGCCGGGGGCCAGAAGCGCCTGTATATTAGGCAAGATCAGTACCTTGCGCTCCATTTCTACACAGCTCACACACCAGTCGGCGAAGACATCGACAATGACCGGGCGTTGCTCGCGAGCAGCCTGAGCGATGGCGGCATCCACGGCTGCCGGATCACTGAGTCGAACAAAGCCGGCAGCTGAGCTAGCCGAGTGACTCTCGACACGGCTTTCTTTTGCCAGTGCTGTCCACGGAGTCCAAGCCGAGTCACCGCCGCGAGCGGCGGCAAAGACCACGAACATCGCCCAGATCAGGCAGAGCATCCCGGTCGTTTTTGCGGATGCTGCCGGGCGCATCACCAGCCAGCTGCCAGCCAGTGTAAAGAAGGCCGCCCAAACCAGCATTTGTGCCAGTGTTGGCAGCAGGCGATTGAACAAGAGAATGGCCACGGCGAGCAGCATCGCGGCAAACAGGCGTTTGCTGGCATCAAGCCAAGGGCCGGAGCGCGGTAGCCAGCGACCGCCACCCGCACCCAGTAGTAGCAATGGCACGCCCATGCCAATGCCCAGCGCAAATAAGGCACTGCCGCCCAGCACAGCATCCTGTGTGGTACTGATAAAGAGCAGGACGCCGGCCAGCGGAGCCGACACGCAGGGCGAAACAACCAGACTGCTAATGGCCCCCATGACAAATACCGAGCCATAAGCGCCGCCTTGTTGCTGCGCCTGCCAACGTTGCAGTGGCGCCTGCATAAAGTCTGGCAAGGACAGGTCGCGCCCTTGCCAAAGTACGCCCGCGAGGATGACGAAGAGCATCGCGAAAGGAATCAGCACGGCGGGCTGCTGCATCCAGGTCGAGAGGTTGGCTGCTGCGCCAAAGCGGGCAATGAGCAGACCGGCCAGGCTGTACATGAGCGCCATGCCGAGCACATAGCTGAATGCCAAAGCTAGGCCGCGCTGGGCGGATGCTGTCTTGCCATGCTGACCGGCGATGATGGCGGACAGTATTGGCAGCATCGGCAGTACGCAGGGCGTAAACGCCAGACCGAGGCCAAGCGCAAAGAAGGCGGCAATGATGGCCCAGAAATTAGCTTGTGCCAGCCAGGTCGCGATGCTGCCAGCGTTTTCGGCATCGAGTGCGGGCGCGGCATTTGCCTTGCCGGTGCTGGTTGCCACAGTGGCTATGGCAACCGCTACTTGCCACTGTTGCGGTGGATAGCACAGCCCGGCATCGGCACAGCCTTGATAACGCACTTGGATGACGGCACCAGCTTGTTGAAAGCGCGATTGCTGATCGGCATGGAGTATCGGCAGCTTAAAGTGCCAATCTAGGCTGTCTCGATATATCTGCACACGCCCAAAGCTGGGGTCGTCATGCCAGCTGGAGTTCAGCTCGCTGGCAGCAAAGCCGGGCAGTGCGGGAAAGTCTTCCAGACCTTTCGGCCAGCTCAGACGGAATTGTTTGGCATACAGGTAGTGTTCGGGCGCGATCTCGAAGTGCAGCACGATGTCATAGCCCTGTGTGCTGGCCGTGCTCTGGAAGGCCTCTTCGACCGGGAGGAACTCGTGCTTGCTGCTGCTCAGAAGACCATTAGCCGATGCGGTACAGGCCATGAAGGCACTCAGGCATAGCACCCAGAGCCAGCGTATGGCAGTAAAGCTCAACAGTGTTTGACGCGGATTCATGAGGGAGCAGTCTGGCGGAAAACCACCGGATTATGCGTGATGGCGATGATGGCGGAAAGCGCACTCAGCTCGAATGCGCTTGCGCCGCTGCAGTGCAGGCCTCAGATGCAGGCAATAAACAGCTTCTGCGTCAGGCGTTCGGTGAAGTTGCCGGGATTGTCCAGCTGCATGCGCTCCAGCCAGCCCGCCGGAGCCTCTTTGCCACGAGCGGCCCAGAGCGCCTTGGCAATGGCCAGTTTGTCATCCTTGATGGCTTTCATGCGCTGCAGCACCTTGGCGATCTTTAGCTCGTCCGGGGTCAGGTCGCAGCTGAACGGGAAGTCCGGCAGCAGGCCCTTGTCCTTGAACGGCTTCAGTTTCGCGGCCAGCACTTCCGGCAGGTTGTAGCGCTGCTCGGCTGGAATTTCATAGGCTGGGTCGAGCTTGCCATTGGCCTTGGCCTGCGCCATCAGGGCATCTTGGAAGCGCGTGTCGGTGATGGCCAGCAGGCGCTGCACCACTTCGTTGTCGGTGCGGCCGCGCAGATCGGCAACGCCGTATTCGGTGATGACGATATCGCGGAGCTGGCGCGGAATGGTGGTGTAGCCGTAATTCCAGACGATGTTGGAGCTGGCGGCACCGGCCGCTTCACGGCTCGCTCGCAGCATCAGGATGGATTGGGCATCGTGCAAGGCATGCGACATGGCGACAAAGTTGTACTGGCCGCCCACGCCACTGACCACGCGCCCACTTTCCAGACCATCGGATACCGCTGAGCCGAGCAGCGTCATCATCATGCAAGTGTTAATGAAGCTAGCGTCTTTGCGTTGGGCACGGCCGAGGTCATCCTGCCCGTAGAGCTGGTTGATGAAGCCGATGGCGGTCATGTTGATCTTGGCGCGGTCTTCGTCGCTGAGGTCGCGCAGGGCCTGATAGAAATCGCGCGGGCCAAGGAAAAAGCCGCCGGTCATGGTGTGACCACCCCGGAGCTTGTCGCCGAGACCATCACTTTTCAGGGTGGCTCGTGTGATCGGATCATCCAGACGAGCCGGCATGGCCAGACCATTGATCATCAGCGTGTTGCCGGCGAGGTTAACGGTATCGCGCACGATGCCGAAACGGCGCAGCAGAGCCACATCGGCGTCATTGAGTACGGTGCGAATAGCGCCAATTTCAACCAGAGCATCCAAGGTATCAAGGCTGATGGTTTCGTTGATGCGGCCGTCATTGATCAGTCGCTGCAAGCCGGCGTGGTCGTAGACCGCGCGCCGGATAATGCCGGCACGCATCAGCTCCATGAAGCCATTGACGAACATTTCGCTACAGCCATAAAGGCCTTTGGCAAATGGGCCAAGCTGTGCCGGCGTCTGTTGGCTGTGCAGTGCCTTCAACATGGCTTGATAGTCATCGTTCTGGCGATCGCGCAAGAGTAGGCCCTGCGTGATGGCATCGCCCAGCGAGCCGATGCCGATCTGCAGCGTGCCGCCATCGCGCACCAGCGACGACGCATGCAGGCCGATGGCATATTCGGCCAAGCTGACATTCATGTTTGGTGCCGAGAACAGCGTGTGCGTGCCTTCGCTGCAGTCCACGATGGCATCCACCAAGTCGAGGTTGGCAATGGCATCGTTTTCCATGAACGGTAGCTCACGGTTAATGACAAGGACGCGAAATACCTGAGTCCCGGTGGCAGCAAACAACGGCAGCAAATCCAGCGTCACATCGGGATTGCACGACAGCGAGTATTCCTTGATGCCATTGCGCTCGCGCACGGCCACGGCTTGCGCCACCACATTTACACCTTGCAGCAGCATGTCGCGGGCGGCATGGGTGTAATGCGTGGCCATGTACTGGCGCTGGGCATAGTCGTTGCGCAGGTAATCGCCAGACTTGAGGAAAAACTCGGACACTTCCACATTGGCCGGCAAGGACTGCTTGCGCAGGTCGGTAACATAGTCGAGCTCGGGGTAGTTGCCGAAAACACGATCGATGAACGGGCGCAGGAACGCTTCTTCCAAGGCGCTGGAGGTCTGCGGTCTTTGCAGCGATAACGCGGTCAGAATGCGCAGACACTTGCCGGGATCAGCCTTGATGCGGGCATAAAGACGATTGAGCAGGGCATTCGGCTTGCCAATACCCAGCGGCGTGCCAATCACGACACGTTCTCCGGCAAAGGCCATGAGATCGTCTAGGCAGTCATCCAAACTGGTGTAAATGCGGGGCATGTTGAATCCTTTTTATTCTTGTGATTTGTGAGCACGGCGCGCCATTGCGTTGCGCCTGCACAGAGAGCATGGATGGATCATAAGAAAAATGAACACATTGGGCTACAATGCGGCGATGAAATCGGACATGGCGCTGTCTGGCGACTCATTTTACTGATGGAGGCGGTCTGTGCTGGTACTGCAAAACCTGGAAGCCTGGCGAGATGACCGCTGCCTGTATCAGGCGCTGTCATTGACCCTGCGATCAGGGCAGGTGGCGCAGATTCTTGGTCCCAACGGTGTTGGTAAAACCACTTTGTTGAAGCAGATTGCGGGTTTGAGCGGCTATCTGAGTGGCGAGATTCACTGGCAAGAGGTCCCCGTTAGTGCCGATCGCCAGCGTTTTCAGCGCGATGTGCTGTTTCTCGGGCATCTTCCCGGCATCAAATCTGCGCTCACCGTGAGCGAGAATTTGCAGATTCTGGCCGCTTGCCGTGGCCAAGCATTAAGCGACGACCGGTTAGCCACGGCGCTGACTCGTGTCGGCCTGTCGGGCTATGACGATACGCCGGTGGCGCAACTGTCAGCCGGGCAAAAGCGTCGTGTGGCGCTGGCCCGGCTGTTCACCGAAGCGCCGCTGCTGTGGCTGTTGGATGAACCCTTTACTGCCATCGACCAAGCTGGCGTGAGTGAGCTTGAAGGCTGGCTGGCAGACCATGCTGAGCAGGGCGGCATGGTGTTACTGACCACGCACCATCGCCTGAGCCTACGCTGCCCGGTGCTGCCAGTGGAGTTGATACCGGCATGATTTGGCCCGCAGCGGTACAGGTATTTCGGCGCGATCTGCGTTTGGGCTGGCGTCAAAGTGGCGAATGGCTGAACCCACTCATTTTCTTTCTCATGGTGATTACGCTGGTGCCGCTGGCCATCAGTCCGGAGCCGGCACGCCTGCGCGAGCTGGCCGGCGGCATCATCTGGATTGCTGCGCTGCTGGCGGTATTGCTGGCGATGGACGGGCTGTTTCGCAGCGATTTCGATGACGGCACGCTGGAGCAGTTGCTGCTCACACCAGCTCCATTGCCGTTATTGGTATTGGCCAAGGTGCTGGCGCATTGGCTGCAAACGGGTGTTGCGCTGGCGTTGCTGGCACCTCTGGCTGGTGTGTTACTGAATTTGCCTAGTTCAGTGCTTGTGGTGTTGGTGCTATCGCTGCTGCTGGGCACGCTGACCCTGAGCCTAATCAGTGCGATTGGTGCCGCGCTGACCGTGGGGCTGCGCCGGGGCGGTGTGCTGGTGCCACTGATTACCTTGCCGATGCATATTCCAGTACTTATTTTTGCCACGGCGAGCGTTCAGGCGGCATTAGCAGGCTTGCCGGTAGACGGATATTTGGCTTTACTCGGCGCCTTTCTGGTACTGGCCTTGTGCTTGGCACCGTTTGCGGCAGCCGCGGCTTTGCGCTTGGCGGTGAGTGGCGCATGAGCCGGCACGAGAGCGTTTGCAGGATCATTTTGCAGGAGAAGCAGGGTTGATTGAGTGGCTCCGCCGCCTTTGGGCGACAATTGAAAGCACGGTAAGCCCGCGCCACTTCTACCAGCTTAGTGGACGCTGGCTGCCGTGGTTTGCCTGGCCTGCCGGCCTACTCATTGCCGTTGGTCTGGTCTGGGGGCTGGCTATCGCGCCGGCAGACTATCAGCAGGGCAACAGCTACCGCATCATTTTTATTCATGTTCCGGCAGCCAGTCTGGCTATGGGTGGCTATTTGCTCCTGGCTATCTGTGGCGGTATCAGCCTGATCTGGCGCGTAAAAACAGCAGAAATGGTGGCAAAAGCCGCCGCCCCAGTAGGTGCATTGTTTTGCTTGTTGGCGCTGATCACCGGCTCGCTTTGGGGCAAGCCGACCTGGGGTACCTACTGGGTTTGGGATGCCCGCCTCACGTCCATGCTTATTTTGCTGTTTCTATATTTGGGCGTGATGGCTTTGCAGAGTGCCTTCGAGGAAGTGGCGCAAGGCAGCAAGGCGGCGGCACTGCTGGCCTTGGTCGGCGTGGTGAACTTGCCGATCATCAAGTACTCCGTGGAGTGGTGGAATACGCTGCACCAAGGCTCGACATTCCGTATTACCGAGCGCCCGACCATGCCACCAGAAATGTATTTGCCGCTGCTGGTGATGTTTCTCGGGCTATATGCGTTGTTTGCTACCTTGATTCTGATGCGTAGCCGCCAGGAAATCCTGCAGCGTGAGCGCAGAAGTCAGTGGGTTCGTCAGCTCATCGTGAGTCAATCCTGATGAATTTCTATTTCGCTAACTGGTCAGCGTTTTTTGCCATGGGCGGGCATGGGCTTTATGTCTGGCTGGCTTATGGCATCTTTTTTGGCGCGTTGGGTGTGTTGACCTGGCGCAGTGTGCAAGCGCCCAAGCGCTGGCGTCGTGAACAACAATTACTGCTGAAACGTCAGCAGCAGAACTTGTCGGAGTAATCATGCATCCTCAGCGTCGCCGCCGTCTTCTGTGGATTTTGCTGCTGCTCGCCGGTATTGGGTTGGCTGTTGGGCTGGCCAGCTATGCGCTGCGTCAGAACATCAATCTGTTTTATACGCCGTCGCAGCTGCTGGCCAAGGAAGCACCGGAAGGCACGCGCATTCAGGTTGGCGGGCTGGTGGTGCAGGGCTCGTTACAGCGTTCACCCAATTCGCTCGCCGTGCGCTTCGCACTGAGTGATTTGAAAAAGACGGTCATGGTCGATTACGAAGGCATCCTGCCTGACCTGTTTCGCGAGGGGCAGGGCATTATTGCCAATGGTCGCTGGCAGGACGGTGTGGTCAAGGCTGACGAAGTACTGGCGAAGCATGATGAAAACTACATGCCACCCCAGGTTAAGTCAGCGATCGAGGATGCCGGGCATCCGGTCAAGCCCTGACCCGGTCGGCCATGAAATCTCCTTTGCCGGTGCGGAATGGCGTGGGGGCCAGCCGCCACGGCTTGCCGCCGGGGCAGTGGCCGAATCTGCTGGTGTACTTGCTGCAGCGTTTTCCGGCAGTCACAGAGGCCGAGTGGCGACAGCGTTTTTTCAGTGGTTTGGTTTGCGATGAGTCCGGCCAAGCACTGGCAATCGACAACCCCTATCAGCCCGGTCGCGTGGTTTTTTACTACCGTGACTTGCCGCCCGAGCCAGTCATTCCGTTTGAGGCGCAAATTCTTTTCGAAGATGAGCATGTGCTGGTTGCCGACAAACCGCACTTTCTGCCGGTTACGCCGGCTGGCCGTTTTCTTGCGCAAACCCTTCTGACGCGCCTGCGTCGAGATACTGGCAACGACGATTTGGTGCCCCTGCATCGCATTGATCGAGAAACTGCGGGTCTGGTGCTGTTCTCCAAGCGCCGTGACAGTCGTGAGTCATACTCGGCGCTGTTTCGTGAGCGGCGCATCGAAAAGGTGTATGAGGTTATTGCACCGCTCAACACAGCATTAAAATTTCCGTTACAACATTGCTCGCATCTGCAGCCTGGCACGCCATTTTTCCGCATGGAAACGGGCACCGGTGAGGCCAATAGTGAAACCGGAATTGAGCTTTTGGCTGCACACGCTGGCTGGGGGCATTTCCGCGTGCGTCCGGTGACTGGCCGCAAGCATCAGATTCGTGTGCATTTTGCTGCGCTCGGCATGCCTATCCTGTTTGATGCTATGTACCCGATACTGGCACCCGACGTTGAGGCCAAGCAGACGGCTTACGACCAGCCTTTGCAGTTGCTTGCCAGCCAGTTGTCTTTTGCTGATCCATTGACGGGGAAGCAGCGAGCTTTTGCCAGCGCGCGGCAGCTGATTTCGCTGGGCGATTCATTACTTTCGGGAATGAATAATGTGGCAGACGATGCTTGAAATCGTACGAGGAGCGCTGCGCTTGCTGGTCGTGTTGCCGTTACCGGCTCTGGCCGCTTGGCAGCTATCGGTCACGCCTGCCAGTCTGCACGACGAAATTGCGCTCAGTGTGTCTGAGCTGAGTCCGCCTGTCGCCAATGAAACCGACAGCTTCATTGCTAACAGCACCGAAACGGTCCGGAAGACCCTGCAGGCGCTGGGTTATTACGACCCCGATGTGACGCTGGTCATTGATCAGGATACGCCGCATCTGACGGTCAACGCTGGTCAGCCGGTGCGCTTGCGTGTCATTAATATTCAGCTTGTTGGCGATGCCGAGCAGGATGCCCGGTTTCGTGTGCCGGCTTTTCCGCAAGCTGCAGGTGATGTGCTCAATCACGGCCACTATGAGGCCTTCAAGCAGCGTCTGGAGGATCTTGCGCTGGAGCGTGGCTATTTCGACAGCCGCTGGCTGGTCAGCCGCATCGAGGTCAACTTGCAAGAGCGGGTCGCTGATGTCTATCTGGGTTTTGACAGTGGCGCGCGCTATCAGTTCGGTCCGATCAGTTATCGAGAGGTTGATGGCAAGCCCTTGCGCGCCCTGAATGCAAAGCAGCTCGAGCGTCTAACGCCATTCAAGGCGGGCGATGCCATCAATAGCCGTCAGCTGTTTCAGCTGCAAAAGAATCTGATTGAGACGCGCTATTTCCGAGAGGCGCAAGTGTCATTCCGGCGTGACCAGACCAGCAACCGGCAAGTGCCCGTTGAAGTCGTTGTGGATAGTCGCTTACCCAGCCTGTACTCCTTCGGTCTTGGCTTCGCCACGGATGTCGGACCCAGGCTGCAAGCCGAATGGCAGCGTCCGCTGCTCAATCGCGATGGACATGGCGTGAAGGTCAGCAGCGAACTGGCGACGCAACGACAGAGTGGCGAAATTCGTTATCGCATGCCGTGGAAGCATCCGCTGGAAGACCGGCTTGAATTTGCGCTGGGCATTCAGAAGGATCGTATTGATGACACGGACACGCTGCAAACCGTAATCAGCGCGCAGCGTGTACTCGATCCGCGCCGTGGCTGGCAGCGCAGCTTCGGCTTGCGTTTGTTTGATGAGCGCTTTCGGCGCGATAGCGGCATTCAGGGGGCAGAGCGAGTTCTGGCACCATATGCCTCGTTCAACCGCGTACAAAGCCAGGGCGGGATAGATCCAAGCCGTGGCAACCGGATATTTTTCCAGACGGAGGCTGCCAGCCAAGCACTGGTCTCAACCTCCGATTTTGTTTCCCTGCGCGCCGGCTATCGCTGGCTAAATACCTATCAGGATAAGCACATGCTGCTACTGCGAGGCGATGCTGGTGCCATTATCAGTCCTGATTTCAATCGAGTATCGCCCAGCCTGCGTTTTTATGCGGGTGGAGATAACAGCGTGCGTGGCTTTGATTACCGCAGTCTCTCGCCGCGCAATAACCTCAATGAGACCGTTGGCGGGCAGTATTTGCTGGCGGCATCGGTGGAATATAACTGGCGCTGTCGGCCAACTTGGCGACCGGCCGTTTTCATGGATGCCGGTAACGCCTTCACCCAGGCGAGTGACGCCAGACTGGCTACCGGTCTTGGTGTTGGCATCCGCTGGATATCGCCGGTTGGCCCGATTCGGGTTGATCTGGCATCGGCGGTATCCGAACCAGACAAACCTTTGCGCTTGCATTTGACGATTGGATCGCCGCTATGAGCGACTCCGCAGCCACTGGCACAAGTCCGGGCAAGATGGCTCGCGTGTGGGCGGTTGCCCGCTTTTTGCTGCGCTGGAGCCTGCGTTCGCTGTGGATGCTGACCATTCAGTTTTTTCTGGCGCTGATGCTCTTCTTGGTCTGGCTCGGGGCTAGCGAATCGGCACCGCGATGGCTTTGGCAGGAGTTCGGTGAGTCTGTGCCAGCACTGACCATCAGTGGCATTGAGGGGCGATTTCTAACCGGTCTGTCGATTGCATCGCTGCAATGGCGCAATGACAAGCTCGGGATTGCGGCGAGCAATATCGAGCTGACCTGGCTGCCGACCAATATGCTGCATGGCAGCGTCGACATTGCTCAGGCTCATGTTGGGCAGCTGGTCGTAAGCCAGTTACGTAAGCCGGAGGAGACGCCTGAGCCTTTGGCCGCTATCAACCTGGATTTGCCTTTTGCCTGGTTTTTGCACGATGTGCAGGTGCGCAAGTTGCGCTGGCAGGGCTGGGAAGCCAATCCGGTGGAGATTGCCAATTTGGTATTGAGTGCGTCCGGCTCTGGCTCCAGCGTGCAAATCGACACACTTGCGCTTTCCGCGTTCGATACCGATCTGCAGGCATCGGGCAAGCTCACGCTGCAACAGTTCGTGCCCATGCAGCTGGCCTTGGCCGTGACTAACCGCACAATCCCTTGGCGGCAACAGGCAATCACCGTGCAAGGTGACCTCAAGGCATTGCAAGTCATGGCCAAGGGGCCGGCAAACTGGCCACTCACATTGGCAACCACCTTGAATGTCGTGCCGGCAGAGCCTACTTTCACGGCCAAAATTTCTTGGCCGGCCTGGTCGGTTGCGGGTCAGCCTGACTGGCTGATTCAGCCCGGCAGCTTGTACGCTGCCGGTAATGCCAAGCAAGGTTCGGGCAAGCTCGATTTGACACTGCGTCTGCGTGATGGCGCTGTGCTACCTTGGCCCAAGGCATGGCCGCGTTTGGCGCAACTGGCCGGCCCGTATGCTTGGCAGCTTGACGGAGGGGCGGCTACGGCCAGCGTAGATTGGCTGGGTCGCTTTGGTGGTATGCCCTGGCAGCTGACGGGACGCTACCAGCAGACTGACCCGGCCGCTGCCGTATTGGCCATGCGTCTGGCAGACAGCCGCATCCGAGTCACCGGCTTGCCGGCAGTGGGCTCGCGCTTCGAGTTGAATGTGCCGGCTCTGCAGCGATTTCAGAGTGAGTTTTCAGGTGCAGTGCAGGTCAAAGGTGAATGGCGCGGATTGGCTGATGGCAGTGGTCAAATCACAACTCAGTTGAGTCAGGTGAAGCAAGGCAAGCAGAGTTTGTGGCAGCAACTGGATATTGGCATTCGCGGTAGACTGAATGATCAAACGACGGATGTGCGCTTGGTTCGCGATGATATTTCGTTGCAGGCTTTGCTGCGGGGGCATCTGGACGTGAGCCGTCAGGTCACCTGGCAAGGTCAGCTTGTGCAAGCCGGGCTGGATTCTAAGGTCGCGGGCAGCTGGCATCTGCTGGCTCCGGCAGCACTGCGGTTGTCTGCCACTGAGCAGAAGCTGTCACGCCAATGCTGGCAACAGCAGCCCTACACACTGTGTGCCGATGCCAATCTCGATGCCGAGCGCTGGCGGGCTAACCTGTCACTGGATGGCGGCAATCTTGGCAATGCGGCACTGACGTTGCGACGCAACCCAAGACAAGCCGAGCCGCCTCTTGATGCCGATGTTGTTATTAATGCGTTGAATTTGAATGCCTTGCCGATCACGCTGCCGCAGGGTTTGTCGTTGGCTGGGCGTGTTGCCGGCAAGCTGGCGTTGGCCGGCAGTTTGAAACAGCCGCGAGTTGAAGGGCAGCTGGCCTGGCTTGACGGCACCGTTAAGCTGCCGGCGTTCGCCATTGATTGGCGGCCGATCAGTGTGAGGGCGAATTTCAGTGGAAATCGTGTGAGTTGGGCTGGTGATTTACGCGATCAGGAGCAGGGCAGCGCCAGACTCACCGGCAGTGTCCTGCTCAGCAAGGACTGGCAGGCAACCTTGCAGATTCAGGGCGAGCAGCTCAGTGCAGGGCTGAGGCCCATGGCCCGCCTGCGCTTCAGCCCCGACTTGAAAATAGATGCTAGCCCCAAGACGGTTAAGGTCAGGGGGCAGATTCTGGTGCCCTTTGCCCGCATTACGCTGGAGGACATCAAAGCGGCTGCGGCCAGGCCCAGTTCGGATGCGGTCATCGTCATTGATCGCCAAGGCCAGGATCCGCGCCTGAAATCCACTCCGCTTGAAGCCATTGCAATGGATGCTTTCGTCACCATTCTGATGGGAGATGATGTGCGCGTCAGTGGCCGTGGCCTGGAGACATCGCTGAAAGGGCGACTGGCATTAACACAGCGAGCAGACACGTTCTTGGCGGCGAATGGCGAGCTGAGCTTCGGCTCGGATGCTTTTTTCGAGGCTTACGGTCAGCGCCTGACTATTCGGACCGGTCGCTTTCTGTTTGCCGGCCCGATTGGACGGCCCGACATCAGTCTCGAAGCCATCCGAGTGGTTGATGGCGTTACTGTCGGCTTGCGCATTACGGGTCGCTCGCCAAATACCAGTGCGGCTTTGTTTGCTGATCAGAGCATGACCCAGGAAGAGATGCTCTCGTATTTGGTGCTGGGGCGCTCGCTGAGCAATACCGGCACACCAACGCAGGCTGAGCAACAGGCGCTGGCCTTGGGGGCGGCACTCAAACTCACCGGGCGCACCGGCATTTTCGATAAGCTCGGCTCACGTCTTGGCGTACAGGATTTTGCGCTGAGCACGGAGGGGGATAGCAGTGATACGAAAGTGGCCATCTCCGGCAATCTGACATCGAAGCTCTTTCTCAGTTTTGGCATCGGCCTGTTTGATCAGTCGCAGGCGGTGAAACTGCGTTATCGGCTATCCCCAAAATTATCGCTGGAAGCGCTGAGCTCTCTGGAGTCTGCCATCACGCTGTTCTACACCTTCAGACGCTAAGTTTTTTGCGCTGGCATGGGGCTTTCGCTACACTCCAGCGCTTGATTTCGCGCCCGCTCAGGGGCGCTCACCCGAACAGAGGACATATCATGCCGGTCATTACCTTGCCCGACGGCTCGCAGCGCAGTTTCGATCATCCGGTCAGTGTGACCGAGGTCGCAACCAGCATCGGCCCCGGTCTGGCCAAGGTCACCCTGGCCGGCAAGGTCACCTACGCCGGTGCCGAAGCGCGTCTGATCGACGCCTGCGACCTCATCACCGACGATGCGTCCTTGCAGATCATCACGCCGAAAGACGAAGCCGGCCTGGAAATCATCCGCCATTCCTGCGCCCACCTCGTCGGTCACGCCGTCAAGCAGCTGTATCCGAGCGCGAAGATGGTCATCGGCCCGGTTATTGCCGAAGGCTTCTATTACGACATCGCCTACGAGCGCCCGTTCACGCCGGACGACCTCGCTGCCATCGAAGCGCGCATGAACGAGCTGATCGCCAAAGATTACGATGTCATCAAGAAAGTGACACCGCGCGCCGATGTCATCGCCACTTTCCAGGCGCGTGGCGAGGACTACAAGCTGCGCCTCGTCGACGACATGCCGGATGAGCAGGCCATGGGCCTCTACCATCACGAAGAATATGTGGACATGTGCCGTGGCCCGCATGTGCCGAACACGCGCTTCCTCAAGGTCTTCAAGCTCACCAAGCTGTCTGGCGCGTACTGGCGCGGCGATGCCAAGAACGAGCAGCTGCAGCGTGTCTACGGCACCGCCTGGGCCGACAAGAAGCAGCTCGCTGCCTATATCCAGCGCATCGAGGAAGCCGAGAAGCGCGACCATCGCAAGATCGGCAAGGCGCTAGACCTGTTCCATCTCCAGGAAGAAGCGCCGGGCATGGTGTTCTGGCATCCCAACGGCTGGACGATCTATCAGCAGGTTGAGCAGTACATGCGTCGCGTGCAGCGCGAGCACGGCTATGTGGAAGTGAAAACGCCACAGGTCGTGGATCGCGTGCTCTGGGAGCGCTCCGGCCACTGGGGCAACTACGCCGAGAACATGTTCACCACCAGCTCGGAAAATCGCGATTACGCGGTGAAACCGATGAATTGCCCCTGCCATATTCAGGTCTTCAATCAGGGCCTGAAGTCCTACCGCGATCTGCCGCTGCGCATGGCCGAATTCGGCGCCTGCCATCGCAACGAGCCGTCGGGCGCGCTGCACGGCATCATGCGCGTGCGTGGCTTTGTGCAAGATGACGCGCATATTTTCTGCACCGAAGAGCAGGTGCGTCAGGAAGCCGCCGACTTCATCCGGCTCACGCTCAAGGTCTATGCCGATTTCGGCTTCTCCGATGTGAGCTTGAAGCTGTCAACTCGCCCGGCCAAGCGCATCGGTAGCGATGAGCAGTGGGATCGTGCCGAAGGCGCGCTGGCAGCGGCTCTCGACGAATCCGGCCTGGACTGGCAATACCAGCCGGGCGAGGGCGCCTTCTACGGCCCCAAGATCGAATTCACCCTGCACGACTGCATCGGCCGAGCCTGGCAGTGCGGCACGCTGCAATACGATCCCAACCTGCCGGAACGCCTCGATGCCAGCTTCATCGCCGAAGACAGCAGCCGTCAGCGCCCGATCATGCTGCACCGCGCCATCCTCGGCTCTTTCGAACGATTCATCGGCATGTTGCTGGAAAACTATGCCGGGATTCTGCCGGCCTGGCTGTCGCCGGTTCAGGTTTGCGTGATGAATATCACCGACAAACAGGCCGATGCCGTGCAAAACATTGAAAAAGCCTTGAAATCTCAAGACATTCGCGTCATTAGCGACTTGAGAAACGAGAAGGTTGGCTATAAAATCCGCGAGCGCACGCTCCAGCGCATCCCCTACATGTTAGTGGTGGGCGAGCGTGAGGCAGAACAAGGTACTGTGGCGGTACGCACACGCAAAGGCGAAGATCTCGGTGTTATGACCGTAACCGCCTTTGCCGAGCTGCTGGCCGCAGACATCGCCCGCAAGGGTCGGACTGTGGAGAACGAACATTAAGCCGGAAAAGCAGCAGGGTCGCGATAAGCGCGCACTCATTAACGCGGACATCAAGCACCGTGAAGTTCGACTGATTGACCAGAATGGCGAGCAAGTAGGTATTGTTGCCATTCGCGATGCGCTGACAGCCGCCGAGGCCGTCCAGCTGGATCTGGTTGAAATCGTCGCCGATGCCGAGCCGCCTGTTTGCCGGATCATGGACTACAACAAGTTCGTGTTCGAAAAGAAGCAGCAAGCCAAGGAAGCCCGCAAGAAGCAGCATCAGGTGCAGATCAAGGAGATCAAACTCCGTCCTGGTACTGAAGAAGCCGACTATCAAGTCAAGCTGCGCAACATCGTGCGTTTTCTCGAAGACGGCGATAAGTGCAAGATTACACTGCGTTTTCGCGGTCGCGAAATGGCGCATCAGGAGCTGGGTCT
>JACCDZ010245852.1_pt1 | contig 37082 bp, 30 predicted proteins | sample 7449551 | NCBI WGS metagenome assembly JACCDZ01 (sample SAMN15323452, study PRJNA562643) | freshwater metagenome | isolation source: river surface water | place: USA:Blue River Watershed | collected 2017-08-18 | reverse complement strand
TCTCAAAAAGAGAGGTTAATTCAGAGGCATCGTCCGGATTCGAACCGGAGTAGGAGCTTTTGCAGAGCCCAGCCTAGCCGCTCGGCCACGACGCCAATTGTTTATTGGGTTGCAAATATAGCAAAAACTTTAAAGTTTAAAAGGCTTATGGTAAAAACTTTATTGTTAATAAGTATATCACTTAGCTATTAATTTCTATACTCTTCCAATTCAATGGTAACTGCTTCAACATCACCACCAATAGGCGGATTGATTTTAGAAACGCCAATTTTAATTCGGGAAACAGCAGGAGCTTCAGCAAAAACACGAACAATAATTCGGTGTGCTACATGTTCTAATAATTCAGAACGAATTGCCATTTCTTCTACTACAATTTGATTCAAAAGTACATAATCTACGGTATCCGTTAATTGGTCTGAAATACACGATTTACGCAAATCTGTTTTTACTTCTAAATCGACTCTGTAATCCGAACCAATTTTACTTTCTTCAACCAAACAGCCGTGATACGAAAAAGTGCGAATATTTTTTAGTTTAATAGTCCCCATTTTTGTTATTTTCTGGATAAATTTTTATCACTTTGATGCGATAAAAGTACAAAATCTTTTGTTTTTTTGGTTCTAAACCTGAATAATCCACCCTCTACATCAACGAATCACCAACTAATTTGATAACTTTGCTTTTCAAAATTTTTAAAATGGCATCAGAAGAAAAATCATTGCATTTCATCGAACAAATTATAGAAGACAGTTTAGCCTCTGGGTTTCCTCAGGACCAATTGCGTTTTCGTTTTCCACCAGAGCCAAATGGGTATTTACACATTGGTCACGCGAAATCGATTTGTTTGAATTTTGGTTTGGGTTTAAAGTACAATGCGCCTGTAAATTTGCGGTTTGACGACACCAATCCTGCTAAAGAAGAGCAGGAATATGTAGATGCTATTAAAGAAGATTTGAAATGGTTGGGTTTTAATTGGACCGAAGAATTGTATTCGTCTGATTATTTTCAACAATTATACGATTGGGCGGTACTAATGATTAAAAACGGAAAAGCCTATGTTGATAGCCAAACTTCAGAAGAAATGGCTGCTCAAAAAGGAACTCCAACTCAACCAGGAGTTGACGGACCGTATAGAAACCGTTCTGTTGAAGAAAATTTATCCTTATTTGAAGCGATGAAAAACGGAGATTTTCCAGAAGGAACACACGTTTTACGTGCTAAAATAGATATGGCATCGACTAATATGTTGATGCGTGATCCTTTGATGTACCGTATTTTACACCGCCATCATCATAGAACAGCTAACGAATGGAAGATCTACCCAATGTACGATTATGCACACGGGGAAAGTGATTATTTAGAACAAATTTCACACTCTATTTGCACCTTAGAATTTGTGATGCACCGCGAATTATACAATTGGTTTTTGGACCAAATTTATGATTCAACTAAAGTGCGACCTAATCAATACGAATTTGCACGTTTGAACCTGAATTATACTGTAATGAGTAAAAGAAAACTCTTGCAATTGGTTCAAGAAAATTTTGTTGAAGGTTGGGACGACCCAAGAATGCCTACCATTTCTGGTTTAAGAAGAAGAGGTTATACTCCAAATTCAATTCGTAAATTCTGTGATATTATTGGCGTAGCCAAAAGAGAAAATGTAATTGATTATTCGCTTTTAGAATTTTGCTTACGCGAAGATTTGAATAAATCGGCACATCGTGTTATGGCGGTTTTAGACCCTGTAAAAGTAGTAATTACGAATTATCCAGAAGGAAAAGAGGAGTGGTTGGACGCTGAGAACAATCAAGAAGACGAAAGTGCAGGTTTTAGAAAAGTGCCTTTTTCTAGAGAATTATACATTGAAAGAGAAGACTTTTTAGAAGAAGCGCCGGCTAAGTTTTTCCGTTTGAGTTTAGGTAAAGAAGTGCGTTTGAAAAATGCCTATATCATTAAAGGAGAATCTGTTGTGAAAGATGCTACTGGAAATATTACTGAAATTCACGTTTCGTATGATGAAGATAGCCGAAGCGGAAGTGGAAGTGAAGCCAGTCAACGCAAAGTATCTGGAACCTTACACTGGGTGTCAATTGCTCACGCGATAGAAGCCGAAGTGCGTTTGTACGATCGTTTGTTTATTGACGAAGCACCAGACAGCCACAAAGAGAAAAATTTCTTAGAATTTATGAATCCTAATTCGTTGCAAATTAGCACAGGATTTGTAGAACCAAGTTTACAAACCGTTCAATCGGGAGATAAATTTCAGTTCCAACGTTTGGGTTATTTCAACGTTGATAAGGATTCAACGGCTGAAAAGTTAGTTTTTAATAAAACTGTAGGATTGAAAGATGCTTGGGAAGAAAAAGGCAAGAAGGAAGAAAACGTATTGATGAATACGCAAAAAGAAATCAACAAATACGTTAAAGAAAAAGAGGTTTCAGCTGCTGAATTACTATTGAAGACGATTGTCGAAAACATCAAAACCATTGATAATTTCAGCTTAGTTAACCAAACGATTATAAAAAACATTAAAAACGACAACAATTCTTTATTGTTTGCGAATTTAATTTTGGAACATTCAGACAAAGTGAATCCGGCCGACATTGATTCAGAAGCTTTATCAAAATTATATTCGATGTCCATAAAAAGTCAATTAGCTTTAGTTCGAATTGCCGTTTTACAAAACTTGATTCACGACCCGATTCATTTGGATAGTTTCAAATCGATTTTATTTGAATTAAAAGCATCAGAAAAAAACGAAACTGTTTTATCTCTTTTGAACCAAATTTAAAAAATCACAGTCATAGATTTTATAATAGTAAAAACCCGCTGCATAGTGGGTTTTTACTATTATAATTAGTTCTTATTGTTTTATCTTTTTCTATTGATTTAACTAATTAAAAACGACTTAAATAAACCTGTTTTAAAGCGTTTTTTTCTTTTTTACAACCCAATACATCATTTTATAAAACAAAAGCCGTTCACGGCTTTAAAAAGCGTTTTATCTAATTAAAAAGCACTTTAACGAGTTCTTAACTCACAAAAGAATAAAATTGTTGTATCTTTAAAGTAGGAAACAATAAAAAATAGAAATTATGTCAAATACTTCAGGAAATTCTTTATTAGCACTTTTAACAGGTGCATTAATTGGAGCTGGAATCGGAATTTTGTATGCCCCAGATAAAGGAACAAAAACTAGAGAAAAAATCAAAGATGGTTTTCAGGATGCTAAAGACGATTTGAAACAAAAACTAGATGAAGTTACAGAACAATTAAAAAGCAAGCTGACGCATTCAAAAGATAATTTTGAAGATTCGTTTGAAGATATGGTTTCTAATGTTAGTCATAAAACCGAAGATCTTATTTTGTTTTTAGAACAAAAATTAGCCGAACTGAAAGAGCAAAATGCTAAGCTTCAAAAATAATTGTACCTCAAATCTCAGATTATGGCTTTTGAAGAAATAAAAAATCAAAACGAACAAATTCAAGAACACGCAAAAGGCTATCTTGAAACCAATATGGAGTATTACAAGCTTCGTGGTTTTAAAGTTTTAATGCAATCGACTACTATGATTGTTAAATTCCTTTTGATAGGAATATGTTTGAGTATGGTAATTTTGTTTGGTTCTATTGCTGCAGCATTCGCAATTGGTGCTTATTTAGATAATATTGTTTTAGGATTTTTATCCGTTGGAGGGTTTTATTTAATCCTATCTTTATTATTGTTTTTAGTAAAAGATAAGATTGTTGAAGGACCTATTTTAGAGAAATTTTCTACCATCTTTTTTAATGAATAATTATGGCTAAAAAATATTCCTCTTACGATCAAATCAATGCCGATTTAGAAATGCTAAAGCTGGAGAAAGAAATCCATTTGCAGCATATTTTGTTGAACATTGATAAAACAAAAGAATCGCTTCAGCCTGAAAATTTGTTTCAGGAAGCTTTAGCATCTTTAAAATTAAAGCTGTCCAATTCTTACGGGATGATTTTACAAATCGCTATTCCATATCTTATCAATTGGCTTATCAATAAAAAAAGAGGCGATTAAGCCTCTTTTTTTTATATATCAAATCTTGAATTATAAACTAGTTATTGCTTTTTGAATTCGTTGAATGGTTTCTTGTTTTCCAATTAATTCAGCAATATCAAATAGGTTAGGCCCTTTTAATGCACCCACTAAACTCAAACGGAACGGTTGCATTATTTTTCCCATTCCAATTTCGTTTGCCGTCATCCATTCTTTTACAACGGTTTCTATTGTTGTAGCAGTAAAGTCTTGAATCCCGTCTAAAACAGCAATTAAATTTTGCATTAAAGCAGGCGTTTCCTCTTTCCAGTTTTTGGACGCTTTTTCATCATACGAACTTGGTGCTTCAAAAAAGTAGTCACTCAATTCCCAAAATTCAGACACGAAATGCGCACGTTCTTTAATTAAAGAAACAATGGTAATCAATTTATTTTCTTCAACAGTAATTCCTTTTTCATTCAAAATAGGAGAGAAGGCTTTCGCCAAATCAGCGTCTGACTGTTGCATCAAATATTGGTGATTGAACCATTTGTTTTTTTCAGGATCAAATTTAGCTCCTGCTTTGTGCACTCGGTTTAAATCGAAATTTTGCACTAATTCGTCTAAAGAAAACAATTCTTTTTCAGTCCCGTCGTTCCATCCCAATAGCGCTAAAAAGTTAACCACTGCTTCCGGGAAAAATCCTTTTTCTCTATAACCCGATGAAATCCCTTCTTCGGTTTTCCATTCCAAAGGAAACACCGGGAATCCCATTTTGTCGCCATCTCTTTTAGATAATTTTCCGTTTCCAATGGGTTTTAGAATCAAAGGCAAATGCGCAAATTCCGGCGCTTCCCATCCAAAGGCGCGGTACAACAAAACGTGTAGCGGCATAGAAGGCAACCATTCTTCACCACGAATTACATGTGACGTTTCCATCAAATGGTCGTCCACAATATTCGCTAAATGGTAAGTGGGCATACCGTCACTTTTGAACAATACTTTATCGTCTAACAAATTCGTTTCAAATTTTACTTCACCACGAATGATGTCTTGTAAATGCAAAGTTTCATTTACCGGAGTTTTAAAACGGATAACATAATCTTCTCCAGCCGCAATTCTTTTTTCAGTTGCTTCTTTAGAAATCACTAACGAAGTGTCTAATTTTTCTCTGTTGTGGTGGTTGTAGATAAATGTTTTACCTTGTTCTTCGTGTTGTTTTCTGTGTGCATCCAAAGCTTCAGCCGTATCAAAAGCAAAATACGCATTTCCTGAATTAATCAATTCATCTGCATAGTTTTGGTACAAAAGCTTTCTTTCGCTTTGACGGTAAGGACCAAATTTTTCATTTTTTCCAACAGTTTCATCTGGAGCTATTCCCAACCAATTAAGTGCTTCCAAAATATATTCTTCGGCTCCTGGAACAAAACGATTTTGATCGGTATCTTCAATTCGTAAGAAGAAAGTTCCGTTATTTTTCTTGGCAAACAAATAATTAAATAAGGCGGTACGAACCCCACCGATATGTAAAGGTCCTGTTGGACTAGGTGCAAAACGCACACGAATTGGCTTTGACATGATAGCTTTTTTTATCTTTTTATTCTTGTGCAAATATAGCTTCAAAAATCGTGATATTTTGATTGATTTTTTAACAGTGGTGTATTCCTATAAATTGTTACTTTTATTGGTTAAAAATAAAGCTGACCCATTTGTCAACAGAAGGAGTAATATATCAAAAATTAGAAGCTTTCATTCGGAAGTTTTATACCAATGAACTGATTAAAGGAATCATCTTCTTTTTCGGTTTGGGATTACTGTATTTTATTCTCACTTTAAGTATTGAATTCTTTCTTTGGCTGCAGCCAACAGGACGTACTTTTTTGTTTTGGTTGTTTGTTTTAGTTGAATTAGTTTTATTAATTCGGTTCATCTTGTTACCGACCTTTAAGTTGGTTAAACTACAAAAGGGAATCGATTATAAACAAGCTTCTGAAATCATTGGGAGCCATTTTAACGAAGTAGGGGACAAGCTGACTAACTTTCTTCAGTTGGCACAAAACACAGCGCAATCGGAATTGCTATTGGCGTCCATTCATCAAAAATCAATCGAGTTACAACCTATTCCGTTTACTAAGGCTGTTAATTTTAAAGCTAATAAAAAGTATTTGCCATGGGCGATGGTACCATTGGTTTGTATTTTGACTTTTTACGCAACTGGCAATGGAACCCTTCTTTCTCAAAGCCTTGACAGAGTAGTACATTATACTTTGCCGTTTGCGCCGCCAGCACCATTTCAATTTAAAATTATGAATACTTCTTTAACCACCGAAGAGAATAAAGATTTCACCATTCGGGTGAGAACTGAAGGAAAAGTGGTTCCCGAAAAAACAATGATTTTTTTCAACAACGAAAGTTATTATATGGAGTCCGTTCGTTCGGGGGAGTTTGAGTTTAAAATCACCAATCTCACACAAGACTTGAATTTTCATTTAGAAGCGAATGAAGTTAGTTCCAATGAGCATCAATTAAAAGTTGTTGCAGTGCCTTCAATCACGAATTTTGAAATGCAGCTGCGTTACCCGTCTTATTTAAAAAAGAAAGCTGAAATTATTCAAGGAACGGGTAATGCGATTATTCCCGAAGGCACCCAAGTAATTTGGAAAATAACCGCCAAGGCTACACAAAAAATGGTTTGGAAAATGGCGACAACTGAGGTTTCTTTTACTAAACATGGAAATCAATTTGTTTTATCTAAAAATATTCTTCAAAATACAGATTATCAGGTTAGTAGTTTTAATTCTACTGTAAAACAGCACGAAAAGCTGAATTATCAATTAGCGGTTGTGAAAGATCAGTTTCCAACCATTCAAGTAAACCCTGCTCCAGATAGCTTGAAGTTAGGGACAAATTATTATGTAGGTCAAATTGCAGACGATTACGGTTTGTCAAAGCTACAAATAGTGTATCATCCAAAAGACAAACCCACTAATGCTAAACGTGGAACCATCGCAATTAAGTCAGCTGCTTTTGACCAATTTATTTTTTCTTTTCCTAGTAATTTACCAGTTCAATCAGGAATTGTGTATGAATATTATTTTGAGGTTTTTGATAATGATGCATTGCATCAATTTAAGCGAACTAAATCTTCTGTTTTTTCTTCTCGTTTAGCTACAACAGAAGAGAAAGAAGAGCAATCCTTACAACAACAAAATGAAAACACGAATAGACTAGAGAAGTCACTCAAGTCTCAAGAAAAGCAATTATCCGAACTAGATAAATTAAAAAAATTAGGCAAAGAAAAAAACGAGTTTGAATTCAAAGAACAACAACAAGTAGCTGATTTCTTAAAGCGTCAAAAAAGTCAAGAACAAATGATGCGGGAATTTGCTGAAAAGATGAAAGACAACTTAGAAAATTTTAAGTCGGAACAGAAAGATCCTTTAAAAGAAGATTTAGTAAAACGTATAGAAAAGGCGGCTCAAGAATCCGATAAAAACAAAAAGTTGTTGGACGAACTTCAAAAGTTAAAGGATAAAATAGGAGCAGAGGAGTTGCTTCAAAAACTAGACAATTACAAACAGCAAAGTAAAAACCAAACTAAAAATTTAGCGCAATTGGTAGAGCTTACTAGGCGATTTTATGTAGAGAAGAAAGCGGAACAATTAGCCAATAAATTAGACCAACTTTCTAACCAACAAGAGCAGTTATCCAATAAAGGGAAAGAAAACAAATCTGACAAGCAAGAGGATATTAATTTGGACTTTGATAAAATTCAAAATGAATTGAAGGAGCTTCAAAAAGACAATAAAGAATTAAAATCACCATTGGACATACCAAAAGAAGAGGCTAAAGAAAAAAGCATTGATGAGGATTTGAAAAAAGCGCTAAACGAATTACAACAAAACAACACTTCAAAAGCGCAATCCAAGCAAAAAGCTGCGGCTAAAAAAATGAAAGAAATGTCTCAAGAAATGAAACAGAGTATGGAGTCATCTGAGATGGAACAATTGCAGGAAGATGTAAAAATGTTGCGCCAAATCACAGATAATCTTTTAGCATTTTCTAATGCCCAAGAAGCGGTAATAAAACAATTTAAATCCACCAAATCTGCTTCCCCTTCGTTTAACAAAAACATTAAAATTCAACAGAATCTGAAACAGCAATTCAAACATGTTGATGATAGTTTGTTTGCGATGTCTTTACGCAATACTAAAATTGCCGAAGACATTACTAAGCAAGTGGGTAATGTTGAATACAACATTAACAGCGCAATTGAAACACTAACAAATTCCCAGTTTACCAAAGGAGTTTCGCACCTACAATTTGCAGTTTCAAGTGCTAATATTCTTGCAGATCGATTGAGTGATATGTTATTCAATATGCAAATGTCTTTATCTGGAATGAGCAGTGGAAAACCAAAACCGGGACAAGGACAAGGAATGCAATTGCCAGACATCATCAAAAAACAACAAGGTCTAGGTGAACAAATGAAGCAAGGGATGAAAGAAAATGGACAAGAAGGGAAGTCGGGCAAACCACAAAAAAACGGTCAAAATGGCAAACAAGGTGAAGCTGAAGCTGAAGCTATAATGAAAATTTACAAAGAGCAACGCAAACTCAGAGAAGCTTTAGAAGGCGAGTTAGAAAAACAAGGATTGGGTAGTAAAGGGCAGTCGGCTTTAGAGCAAATGAAGCAATTAGAAAAGCAAATGTTAAACAAAGGCTTTAAGAATGAAACCATTCAAAAAGCAACGAATATTCAGCAAGAATTATTAAAGTTAAAAACGGCACTACAACAACAAGGAGAAGACAATAAGCGTGAATCAGAAACGAATAAAAAGCAATTCTCAAACCCCGCTAAAGGCCTACCTAAGCCTTTGTTAGAATATTTGAATAGCATTGAGATATTAAATAGACAATCCTTACCTTTGCGCTCGAATTTTAACGAAAAGGTTCAAAATTATTTTAATAAAAAATGATCGATTTCAATTACGAAACCAACTTTACTTTAGAGAATGAAGAGGCTATTTCCTCTTGGCTGTCTCAAGTAATTGTTTCAGAAAACAAGAAGGAAGGAGAGATTAATTATATCTTTTGTGATGACGACTATCTTTTAAAAATCAATTTAGAATATCTCAATCACGACACATTAACCGACATTATTAGCTTTGATTATTCGATGGGGAATGAGTTAAACGGTGATGTTTTTGTTTCGGTCGAAAGAGTTCAAGACAACGCAAATGATTTTAAGGTTTCGTTTGAAGAAGAGTTAAAACGCGTATTGGTTCACGGGGTGTTACACTACTGTGGATATAAAGATAAAACAGAAGTTGACGAGCAATTAATGCGTTCTAAAGAAGATGAAAAATTAGCAATGTTTCACGTGGAACAATAATTAATTTTTTCGAATCGCAATTAAGATGTTTCACGTGGAACATCTACAAATATATTCAATTCACAATCCTTTTAAAAGGGTTAAATCAATAAGAAAATGTTTTTAAACGAGTATGATGTAATTGTTGTGGGCGCGGGTCACGCAGGATGTGAAGCTGCTGCTGCTGCTGCAAATCTAGGTTCGACAACCCTTTTGGTTACAATGAGTTTGCAGAACATAGCGCAAATGTCTTGCAATCCTGCTATGGGTGGAATTGCTAAAGGGCAGATTGTTCGCGAGATTGATGCGTTAGGCGGGTATTCCGGAATTGTCTCAGACAGAACAGCGATACAGTTTAAAATGTTGAATAAGTCTAAGGGTCCGGCGATGTGGTCTCCACGCGTGCAGAGTGATAGAATGCGTTTTTCGGAAGAATGGAGAATGATGTTAGAAGCAACTCCCAATCTCGATTTTTACCAAGAAATGGTAAGTGGATTGATTATTGAAAACGGAAAAGTTACAGGTGTCCGTACAGCTCTTGGAGTGGAAATTAAATCCAAATCTGTGGTCTTAACCAACGGAACTTTCTTAAACGGGCTGATTCATATTGGAGAAAAACAATTTGGAGGTGGTAGAGCAGGAGAGAGTGCTTCTTTTGGAATTACAGAGGATTTAGTTAAAGCGGGTTTTCAAGCAGGAAGAATGAAAACAGGAACTCCTCCACGTGTGGACGGACGTTCGTTGGACTATTCAAAAATGAATGAAGAAAAAGGGGATGCAAAACCAGATAAATTTTCATATTCTGATGTAACTGCTCCATTGATTCATCAAAGATCTTGTCATATGACGTACACTTCTTTAGATGTGCACGATATCTTAAGAGAAGGCTTTGATCGTTCGCCAATGTTTAATGGTCGAATTAAAAGTTTAGGACCAAGATATTGTCCTTCTATCGAAGATAAAATCAATCGTTTTGCTGATAAAGAAAGACATCAATTATTTGTAGAACCAGAAGGGTGGAAAACTTGTGAAGTATATGTAAACGGCTTCTCCACTTCTTTGCCGGAAGACATACAGTTTAAAGCGCTTAGTTCGGTCGCTGGATTTGAAAAAGTGAAGTTTTTGCGTCCAGGATACGCGATTGAATACGATTATTTTCCTCCAACGCAATTAAAACACACCTTAGAAACGAAGTTGGTAGAAGGCTTGTATTTTGCTGGACAAATTAACGGAACTACAGGATATGAAGAAGCGGCTTCCCAAGGATTAATGGCAGGTATTAATGCGCATTTAAAAGTGCATGAAAAAGCGCCTTTAATTTTAAAAAGAGACGAAGCGTATATAGGAGTTTTAATTGATGATTTGATTACCAAAGGAACCGAAGAGCCGTATCGAATGTTTACTTCTCGTGCCGAATATAGAACCTTATTGCGCCAAGATAATGCCGATTTTAGATTGACGCCTATGTCGTATGAAATAGGCTTAGCTTCTGAAGCACGTTTACGTCGAATGGAATTTAAGTTAAACGAGTCAGAAAAAATGGTGAATTTTTTCAAAGAAACTAGCGTTTCTGTTGCCGAAACAAACCCAATTTTAGAATCAAAAGAGACGGCGCCTATCACGCAAGGCGACAAGATGTTTAAGATATTTTCACGTCCTCAAATTGACTTAGAGGACATGTTACAATTTGATAAAGTCAAAACATATATTGAAGAAAACAATCTAGATCAAGAGATTTTGGAACAAGCCGAAATTCAAGTGAAGTATTCGGGGTATATCGAAAAAGAAAGAAACAACGCAGATAAATTAACGCGTTTAGAAGAAGTTAAAATTCCGGAAGACTTTGATTATAATAAAATTAAATCAATGTCAATCGAAGCGAAACAAAAGTTAAGCAAGATTAAACCAGCAACTATTGCGCAGGCTTCTCGAATAAGCGGAGTGTCACCGAGCGATGTTTCGGTGCTGTTGATTTATATGGGCAGATAAATTGTTCCACGTGAAACTACGTCGTGAAGGCTTGTTTTTAAAAGGATGTAAATAAAAGAAAATAATTAAAATGAATATTTCAAACAAAAAGCATTTTCTTACCGTAACAGACTATTCTGTTTCTAAAGAAACTTTCGAATTATATCATGACGAAGAATTGGATATGTTGATTACGCACCCACAACCCAGCTTGGATGTTTTGGGGAAGTATTATGAAAGCGCCGATTATATTTCGCATACCGACAGCAAACGATCTTTGTTTGAAAAAGCCTATCATTTTGTAAAAGGCATTGCTTTAAAAAACAAACTGAATTTAATTAATTCGTTGCAACCCAATAAAGGAAGAATTCTTGACATTGGAGCTGGAACCGGAGAATTTCTTTCGGTAGCACAACAAAATGGTTGGGAAACTATTGGAGTAGAACCAAGCGATAAAGCCAAACAAATTGCCATTAACAAAGGTGTTTCTTTTGTAGAAGCTATTACTCAATTAGAAGACCGTTCTTTTGATGTAATCACCATGTGGCACGTTTTAGAACACGTTCCTAAATTGGATCACCAAATAAAAGAATTGAAACGTTTGTTAAAACCATCTGGTTCTTTAATTATTGCCGTTCCAAATTTCAAATCTTTCGACGCCCAACATTATGGAAAATTTTGGGCCGCCTATGATGTTCCAATTCACTTTTGGCATTTCTCTAAAACAGCTATCCAAAAATTATTTCAAAAAGAACAAATGGAATTAGTCAAAATTCTACCTATGAAATTTGATTCGTTTTATGTGAGTTTATTATCTGAAAAATACAAAACAGGAAGAATGAATTTTATCAAAGCATTTTTCATTGGTTTATGGTCTAATATTAAGGCGCAATCCGATTTAGAGTATTCTTCACATATTTACGTCCTTAAAAACTGGTAAAAACCATTTAAAGCGCTTTTAAAGCGCTTTTTTTCTTTTAAAAGGTAATTGTATTGACTTTTTCAAGAACTCGCTTTACGACGTTTAATACAAAGCCGGTTTTAATAGTTTTGATTTATAACTATTATAACGTTTATAATAAAAATTGATATAACAAATAATGCAGCATTTTTCGAAGTTTTTGTTGAGGCTATCTATTTTTTTATATTTTTGTCTCATACACTTAAAATTTACAAATTCACAAAATGAAAAAAGTATTAGTAATTATTGCACTTTCAATTTCAGTTATTGCTTGTGACAAAAAAGCAGAAGTTAAAGAAGTTAAAACAGCTTATGTAGACACTTCAAAATTAATGAGCGAATATACAGAGGCGAAAGACCTTGAAGCAAAATACAAAGCACAAGCAGAAGAAAAAGGAAGATTGTTAGAAGCTGAAATAAATCGTTTCAAACAAGAAGCTGGAAACTTTCAAGCGCAAGCACAAGCCAACGGTCAAGCTTGGGCACAACAAAAAGGTGCTGAATTACAAAAAAGAGAACAGCAATTGGGTTACGCTCAACAACAACTGTCTCAGCAATTGCAACAAGAAAGCGGAAAAGAAATGGATTCGTTGGTTTCAGGTGTTAAAAAATTCATCAAATCCTACGGGAAAGAAAAAGGATACTCTTATATCTTTGGAACGGGTGACGTAGCTTCAGTTTTATATGCTGAAGACAAATACGACATTACCAAAGAATTAATTGCAGCGCTAAATGAAAAATACAAAGCTAGTGGTGCTAAAGAAGAAAAAGCTCCAGCTAAAAAATAATTAAATTTATTGCTACAAAATGCCTTCATCTTGAACTAGATCGAAGGCATTTTTTTTGAGTCAAGTTTACTAAGGAATCTTTATTTTCAATACTTTAGCATTCTCAAATCTACACGCCCAATGCAAACTATTTCTGAAGCCGCTTCTTACACTCTCCGATTTATCAATCAAACACAACGCTCTGTTTTTCTTACTGGTAAAGCCGGGACAGGAAAAACAACGCTTCTTCGTGAAATTATTGAAACCACGCATAAAAATACTGTTGTCGTTGCGCCTACCGGAATTGCCGCTTTGAATGCAGGCGGAGTTACTATTCATTCGATGTTTCAATTGCCTTTTGGCGGATTTCTTCCCGATAATTCGGCTCCTGATTTTTCAGAAAGTACCAAGTTTGAAACTAAAGCGACTTTACGCAGACACTTCAAAATGAGTGGTTTAAAGAAGTCAGTAATTCGGAATATGGAATTATTGATTATTGACGAGGTGAGTATGCTCCGTGCTGATTTATTGGATGCTATGGATTTTATGATGCAAACAGTACGCAAAAGAAACAGTCTGTTTGGAGGCGTTCAGGTGTTGTTTATTGGTGATTTATTGCAATTGCCTCCTGTAATTCGAGATGACGAATGGCGCACCTTGAAAAACTATTACAAAGGAAAATTCTTTTTTCATTCGCAGGTGGTACAACAAAATCCGCCCCTGTATATTGAGTTGGATAAAATCTTCCGTCAGACCGACGATGCGTTTATTTCGGTTTTGAATAACCTACGCAACAATCAAATTTCTAAAGAAGATATTGCGGTTTTAAATCAATACGTTCAACCTAATTTTGATTTGAAAGTCAATAAAGGCTACATCACTTTAACCACTCATAATGCCAAAGCTGACTCAATGAATACAGAAGCTTTGAAAGCGTTAGAAGGTAAAGAATGGTCGTTTTCGCCAGAAATAACCGGTGATTTCCCAGACAAAATTTTTCCGGTAGATGAAGTATTGCGTTTGAAAGAAGGAGCTCAAATTATGTTTATTAAAAACGATTTGTCTTTCGACAAAAAATATTTCAACGGAAAAATGGGTGTAATCAAATCGCTTTCCGCCAAAGAAATTCTGGTGCATTTTCCTGAAGAAAATAAAACGATTGAAGTAGAAAAATACGAGTGGCAAAACATTCGCTATAAAGTAAATGACACGACCAAAGAAATCGAGGAAGAGGTTTTGGGCACGTTTGTGCATTATCCGATTAAGTTGGCTTGGGCGATAACCGTTCATAAGAGCCAAGGGTTAACGTTTGACAAAGCAGCGCTCGACGTATCGCAAGTTTTTCTTCCTGGACAAGCCTATGTGGCTTTATCACGTTTGCGCTCGTTAAAAGGGCTTATTTTGCTTTCTCCGCTACAAATGAATGGTGTTTCTAACGATCAGGACGTAATGGACTATTCGTTGAACAAAGCTTCGGAAACGCATTTGGAAAACGCCTTGCATTTTGAAACTAAAAATTTCATTCATCAGTATTTGGTTCAAACCTTTGATTGGGGCAATTTAGCTCAAGAATGGCGCAACCATCAATTTAGTTATAATGAAAAATCGGAAGTGTCCTCCAAAGCCAAATATTCGTATTGGGCCAAAGAACAAACCGAACGAATTGAAAAAGTAGCTGAACCCGCTAAAAAATTCATTCAGCAATTGAATGTACTTTTTAGTCAAGAAACAGTGGATTTAAAACATATTTCAGATCGAATGCAAGCCGCGTATACCTATTTTTTCAATCCGATGGACGAGTTGGTTTTTGAGATTTTGTGGAAACTAGAAGAAGTAAAGCGACTTAAAAAAGGCAAGGCTTATTTTGACGAGTTGGTACTTTTAGAAGAACTTCAAACTAAAGCCGTTTTGCGCTTAATGAAAGCCAAACTCTTGATAGAAACCGTTGTGGCAGGAGAAACAATTTCGAAAGAAAAGTTGACTTCGCCAGATATAAAATTGTACCTCAGCAGAAAAGTTGCTGCGATTCAAGCAACCTTCAAAAAAGTAAATGCCAACTTAATTGACGACGACTTAGACGAAGAACGCTATCTTCCAAAAAAGAAATCAAAATCGCCAACCAAAAAAACCACTGTGGAAGAAACCTACGATTTGTGGAAACAAAACAATTCGATAGCCGAAATTGCTTCCATTAGGGTGTTGACCAAACAAACGATTTACGGTCATTTTGTAAAGTTAATTCAGTCGGAAAAAGTAGCGATTGAAGATATTATTCCTTCGGATAAATTAGACCAACTTGCGGCTGCGTTTAAAGGCTACAAAGAAGAATCTTTGAATGCGTTAATGGAAAAACACGGAGATAAATTCAGTTGGGAAGAAGCCAGAATGTTCAAAGCCAGTTTGAATATATAACATATAAAAAAACCGTCTCGAAAGACGGTTTTTGTTTTATAATGATTCAATTAAAATCCACGCTTGTGGGTTTTCTTTTTCCCTGATTTCGTTTTTCAATTTTTCCGCTTCGGTGTAGGTTGTAAAGCTTCCGTAAAGTACCGGATACAATCCGTGTTTGTTACGCTCAATTCGTTTGGCTTTGTACCCTTTTTCGCTTAAGTCTTCAAAAACACGTTGGGCATTTTTCTCATCCCTGAATGCTCCTGCCATAATATGATACGGCAATTTTCCTTCTTTAACGGTAAGAGTTACTGCAGGAATAGGACTTTCAATGAAGAAAGTAGCTTCTTGTATTTTATTTTGAACTTGTCTTTGAACGGCCGATTCAACTATGATTTTTTGAGTTTCTATTTCGTTTTGATAAATAGGATAACCTACCGTAGCGGTTAATCCCAATCCTAAAACAAAAACAGCAGCATATTTCAAGAAAGCATACTTGTTTTTATGTTCTGGAACCAATTGAATTGTTTCTGTTTCCTCCAATGCTTCCAATTGTTGTTCGAAAATTTCTCTTTTTACAAGCGGAGAAACAAACGGACTCAAACCAAATGAACTACTTAAGTAATTGGTTTGGTCATAAGGAGTAAAAATTAAATTTCTATCGGCATTTAAACAAAAATCACCTACGTTTTTGATAGAAAAAACACCTGTTTCTTGCAAGGTCTTTTTCCAATTAAACACTTCGTATTGAATAGCACTAACCGCATATTCATAAGAGGTTTTCTCTGTCTGTGCAATATGATTAGCCAATAAGCCATCATTATTTTTTAAATACGAATTAAAAGAGATCAATTTTTTAGGGGGAAAAAACGAATGGGAACTTTCCACTAGTTGAGCGGATTGGATTTCGGTTAAAAAGGCACCAAAACCAGGTACAGTTACACATTGGTAACGGTACAAAAGTTGCGCGATGTAATTTTCGATTTTCATAGTAACAAAGTTAGGCAACCAAAATAGTTATCAAAATTTTATTCACAATTTTTATTAACAATTGGAATTATTTTTACACTTATTTCTTTTTCAATTAGTTAATAAGATTCGGATTGATTGAAAAATAGAGAAAATGAATTTTTAGCATTAATTTTTATTGTGAAAGAAGTGCATTTCAGACATTATTCCTACATTTAGATTCCAAATTTGCCCCCAAATGAACGATCAAGAATTATTTTACTTGCTAGCCCTACAACGCGTTGAAGGTGTAGGCGATATTGTAGCCAAAAAATTGCTATCCTATTTTGGCAACCCCGAAGCCGTTTTCAAAGCAAAGTCATCTCAATTAGCTTCTATTGACGGAATTGGAAATGCCCTTTTGAAGAACATTAAAGATCCTTCTGTTTTTGCAAAAGCAGAACGCGAAATGCAATTTATCGCTACTAATTCCATTATCGTCAACACATTTCAAGATCCCGATTATCCGGAGCGGCTGAAACATTGTTTTGATAGTCCGCTCGTCTTGTTTAGTTCAGGTAACATCGATTTAAAAAACCAGAAAATGATTAGCATTGTGGGTACGCGTCAAATTACTTCGTATGGATTGGAATTTTGCCGCAAATTCATTGAAGAGTTAGCGCCCTTGAACCCCGTTATTGTGAGCGGTTTTGCTTATGGAGTCGATATTGTTGCGCACCAATTGGCTATGGAAAACAACTTACAAACCATTGGCGTCGTAGCTCATGGATTGAACCAAATTTATCCGAAAGCCCATAAAAAATATGTCGCCAAAATGGAAGAAAATGGCGGATTTATGACTGAGTTTTGGAGCTCTTCTAATCCCGACAAAGAGAATTTTGTGCGAAGAAATCGAATTGTGGCAGGAATGACCGAGGCGACTATTGTGATCGAATCGGCAGAGCGCGGAGGGTCCTTGATTACGGCGAATATGGCCAATGAGTACAACCGAGATGTGTTTGCTGTTCCAGGAAGAGTGACCGATAAGTACAGTCAAGGATGCAATACGTTGATTAAAACCCAAAAAGCCAATGTACTAACCAGCGCAGCCGATTTGATTTATATGTTGAATTGGGATATAAAAAAGGAAGCCAAATCAGTTCAAAAACAACTCTTTGTAGCTTTAGACGAAGACGAACAAAAAATATACGATTATCTGTTAAAAACAGGTAAAGAATTACTTGATATTATTGCTTTGCATTGTGATTTTCCTATTTATAAAATTTCGGGAATCTTATTAAATATGGAATTGAAAGGCGTGATTCGACCTTTGCCTGGGAAGTTGTTTGAGGCAATTTGAGGTACGATTTACGATATTAGATATACGATTTCTAACGCAGATTCAAGAAATTTGAGAAATCAAAAAAACCGTAATTTCTTATAGGTTAAATAACTTAGCGCCCTAGCGTCTTCGTGGCAAAAATTAATTTTCGAAGCCTAATTTTGCTCTTACTTTTGCCAAAACACCATTAGCTACACCACTTGCTTTTTGAGCACCTTTTCGAAGTAATTCATCTACTTCAGTAAGGTTGTTTATGTAGTAATTGTATTGTGCTCTTTCGGTTTTGAATTTTTCAACAATCAATTCAAACAAAGCTTGTTTAGCGTGACCGTAACCGTAGTTTCCGCCTAAATAATTGTCTTTCATGGTTTCGATTTCACTTTCAGAAGCTAAGAGTTTGTATATAGCAAAGGCGTTGCAAGTATCTGGATTTTTAGGATCTTCCAGCGGTGTGCTGTCGGTTTCTATACTCATAATTTGCTTACGCAAGGCTTTGTCGTCTAAGAAAATATTGATCACATTATTGGCTGATTTACTCATTTTCCCACCATTAGTACCCGGAATAAGCATACTGTCTTCTTGGATTTTGGCTTCAGGAATAACAAAGGTTTCGCCCATTTGGTGGTTGAAACGAGAAGCCACATCTCGGGTAATTTCAAGATGTTGCAATTGGTCTTTTCCAACAGGAACAAACTCGGCATCATACAATAAAATGTCGGCTGCCATTAACATAGGATACGAAAACAATCCTGCGTTCACATCGTCTAAACGATCGGATTTGTCTTTGAAAGAGTGTGCCAAAGTCAAGCGTTGGAATGGAAAAAAACAACTTAAATACCAAGACAATTCAGCTGTTTGAGGCACATCCGACTGTCTATAAAACACCACCTTGTCCACATTTAATCCACAAGCTAACCAAGCCGCTGCTGTACTGTACGTATTAGCACGCAAAGTTTCGCCATTTTTGATTTGGGTAACTGAATGCAAATCAGCAATAAAAAGAAACGATTCGTTTGCTGGATTGTTAGACAATTCAATTGCAGGAATGATTGCGCCTAATAAGTTTCCTAAATGGGGAGTTCCTGTACTTTGAACACCGGTAAGTATTTTTGCCATGGTTGTATTTTCTTATGCGCAAATTTCGCAAAGTTTGCGGCATTTTCACAAGCTTTCGGTTCTTTTTTTAAATAATTGAAAATAGTAGAAAGATATTTTACTTGTCGATCAATAATTATATTGATTTAATGCTACAAAAAAAGGCCTAATTGCTTAGACCTTTTTGATAGTAGTGCGAATGAACTATTTCGCTATATAACTATTGTTTTCTGGTTTTACATCTGCCATTAAACCGCTTGGGTCAAGGGTTATTTTTTTGATGCTAGATTTCGGTTTCGTAATGTTCAATTCATAAGTAGGGTAGGCCCAAGCCCAGTCGTTTAACACCGTTCTTTTAATAGCAGGAGTCGGGTTCTCTTTTTCAAAACTCATCATTCGCAACGGAATGTAAAAGCTTTCTGAAGTTCCGTCAGCATATTCAACTAACACGTCCATTGGCATTGGCATTCTTCCAATTCGCTCTAAAGTAACCGTAGTTGCATCAGCATTCTCTTTTACGTCTTTAATGGCGTAATCGATCGTATTGGTTGTTGCTGACCAATCCATCAAATACCAATCTAAATTAGCGCCTGTAACACGTTCAGCTGAACGTTTCACATCGTTAGGTGTAGGGTGTTTGAATTTGAAATCAGCATAGTATTTTTTCAAAGTTTTTAGCAAATTTTCTTTCCCAATCAAATACATCAATTGTGTTAAGAACAATTCGCCTTTGCTGTACGAAGTGATACTGTAAACACGGTTTTCGTCAAAACGATCGGCGTGGGTGCTTTGAGGTAATTCTTTTCCGGAATTAGCCATCCAAAAATATCCTTTGTAAGCTCCTGTAAACGGATTTTCCACTTTAGTTTCTGCAATTTCATTCAATCCATAATCTTCTAAGAAAGAAGTAAATCCTTCATCCATCCAACCGTGTTTTGATTCGTTTGAAGCCAAAACATGTTGGAACCAAGAATGCGCCATTTCGTGGGCTGTAACGCCAAGTAAACCATCCCAATCTCCTTGTCCTAAAATCAATGTGCACATGGCATATTCCATTCCGCCATCGCCACCTTGAATCACAGAATATTGTTTGTAAGGATAATTTCCAACGGTTTTGTTGTACACCTCCATCAACTGAACTGTTTTTGGTTGAAGATTTTTCCAGTTTTGAATGTACTTTGGATTGTTTTTGTATAAGAAGTGAATGTCCACATTATTAGGTCCTTTCGCCACATCGTGAATGTATTCTTTGTCGGCTGCCCAAGTAAAATCATGCACCATTGGTGCAATAAAATGCCAAGTAAGCGTTTTGTTTTTCTTTGGATGAACCACTGTAACTCCTGAGTCTTGGTAACCGTGACCAATTTCGTTTTTGTTTTGCAAATAGCCCGAACCTCCTAAAATATAGTTGGAATCAATGCTTATTTTTACATCGAAATTCCCCCAAACACCGTGAAATTCTCTCGCGATATAAGGATCGGCGTGCCAACCTTCAAAATCAAATTCGGCTAATTTAGGATACCATTGCGCCATGGATAATTCAACCCCTTCGGCATTATTTCTTCCAGAACGACGAATTTGAACCGGAACTTGCCCGTCAAAATCAAGGCTGAAAGTAGTTTTTGAATTTGGTAATATTGGCTTTGCCAAAGTCACTTCTAATATCGTCCCAACTTCTTTTGCTAAAGCAATTTGCCCATCTTGTTTGAAATTAGTAACGTGTAAAAAACCAATTTCATTTGGTTTCAAATTTTTGATTCGGCTTTCTTTAACTTCTGTATCGCCCACTTTTATTTTGTGAACCATTCTACCGTCTGGATCTTTAATACTTTGGATACGCGCATCCATTTCGCTTCCCGGCTGAAAAGCATTATTAAATAAATGATAATACACTTTTCGTAAAGTGTCTGGCGAATTATTGGTATACACCAATTCTTGTTTTCCTTTGTACTGATAAGATTTCACATCCATTTTCACGTCCATTTTATAATCAACGTGTTGTTGCCAATAGGAAGTGTTTTGAGCTATTCCAGCTAATCCAAAAGAAAAAGCAGCGATTAAAAAGAGGTTCTTCATATTATAAAATAAAAAAGGAAGGGCAGAAGCCCTTCCGTGTTAGTGTTTCTTCTGAATTATTTTTTTGACATTTTTTCAGCCATTTGTATCGCATTGTATGCATTTACAATCTTTCCTGTTTTAGAAAGCGCAGAAAAAGGACGCGTATCAGCAGCTTTTCCTCCAACAATCACATTGTTTTCTAACGCCACACCTGAATCCATTAAAATGTGTTTCACTTGCTTAGCAGTTAATTTAGGATAGTAAGAGCGAATTAAAGCAGCTACACCAGCAACATTTGGCGATGCCATTGAAGTTCCTTGTAAAAAGCTATAGGTGTTTTTTGGAGTAGTAGCATAAATTTTAACTCCTGGAGCAAAAACATCCACATTGATTTTACCAATATTAGAAAAACGAGCAACCACTTTTTCTCCGTTTTCAAAATTCAAAGCGCCAACAGTAATAAAATTATCAGCAAATTCAGTTAGCTTATCGTCTGAATCGTTAGGATAATTATCATTATAATCGATGTCTTTTGCATCATTCCCAGCAGCGTGAACGATTAGAACGTCTTTTTTCTCTGCATATTTGATAGCATCGTAAACCCATTGTTTTTGAGGAGAAAATGCTTTTCCGAAACTTCCATTAATTACTTTGGCTCCATTATCCACCGCATAACGAATTCCCAAAGCAATATCTTTGTCATATTCGTCTCCGTCTGGAACGGCACGAACTGTTAAGATTTGAACGTTATTTGCAATTCCGTCCCCACCCATGTTGTTGTTACGTGCTTGAGCAACAATTCCTGCAACGTGAGTTCCGTGACGCGCTTCTTCTTTGTCTGGTCCGATAACATTGTTGTTACCGTATTTTGTATTAGTAATGTCGTTTGGGTTATCACCAACTACTTTTCGGTAATCTGTTTTAAGATTGTCGCCATTTAATAAAGCAAGATGTCCATCCAATTGTTTTTGCACAGCATCTTTTAATTCTGTCATTGACATTCCGTATGAAAGAATACGTTGCATATCTGATTTGCTTTTCAAAATAGCCGCATCTTCTGATTTTATTGCATTAACTTCTTCAACAGTATAAGTAGTTTTTCCTAAAACCTTACTAATTGTAACCTGACTTTCTGCAAGGGTAACCAACATTTGCTCCAAACGTGTTTTACCTTGAGCCGCTTCAGCTACTTTTTTATCATTCATGGCTTTGGCAGCCAAATATGTTTTTTCGTCAACCAACGATTTGTCTTTGATGATACGTTCGTATTCGACATTTTCTTTAGTAATGTCTCCTAAAAAATTCCATCCGTGAATATCGTCGATGTATCCATTTTTGTCATCGTCAATTCCGTTGCCAGGAATCTCTTTTTTATTGGTCCAAACCACTGATTTTAAATCATCATGCTCAATATCTACACCTGAATCGACAATTCCCACAATCACTGAAACGCCTTTTTTGTCTTTTATTAATTCGGCATACGCTTTATCAACACTCATTCCTGGAATAGTGTCTTTGGCTAAATCCAAATGACTCCAACGGTTCAATTCTGTTTCTGTTAGTTTCGCTTTTTTAGTAAGCGTTTGTGCGTTTGCCGAAAGCGACAAACCAGCCATCACAACAAGTGATAAAAGAGATAAGTTTATTTTTTTCATGGGTTGATTATTAATGATTATTCAAAAATACTTTTATTTATGTAAATTAATCGCAACGCTTAACTTTATTTTAATATTTCATCTGCAGAATACACATCTTTCAGCCGAACACCTCTTTCTGTTTTTTCCACTGTGATGATTTCATTGTGCGCATCGTGTTCCAAGAATAAATAGTAATTATTTTCTGCGGCAGCGTTCATGAATTTTGTTTTTTCAGGCATGGTTAAAAGCGGTCGCGTGTCGTAACCCATTACATAAGGAACAGGAATGTGTCCGGCTGTTGCCAATAAATCGGCACAAAACACAATCGTTTTATCTTGGTATTGGATGTGCGGAATCATTTGCTTTTCGGTGTGACCATCTACAAATAAAATTCCAAAACCTAATTCGGATTTCACTAAAAAATCATCTTCAGGTCTTTGAATAAAACGAAGTTGTCCGCTTTCTTGCATGGGTATAATGTTCTCTTTCAAGAACGAGGCTTTTTCTCTTACATTGGGTTCAGTTGACCATTGCCAATGGTTTTCGTTACTCCAAAAAGCAGCGTTTTTAAATGCGGGTTCGTAGCCGGTTTTGTCTTTGTTCCATTGAATACTTCCTCCGCAATGATCAAAATGCAAATGCGTCATAAACACATCGGTAATATCATCGCGATGAAAGCCATATTTTGCTAAGGATTTATCCAAAGAGTGGCTTCCCCAAAGGGAGTAATAACCAAAAAATTTCTCAGATTGTTTATGTCCCATTCCAGTATCGATTAAAATCAACCGATTCCCATCTTCAATCAATAGACAACGAGCAGCAATATCAATTAAATTATTGTCGTCTGCAGGATTGGTTTTATTCCAAATGGTTTTTGGCACCACGCCAAACATAGCGCCACCATCGAGTTTAAAATTTCCAGTTTCAATAGGGTATAATTTCATCGTGTTTGGTTTAAAATAATTGCAAATTACTAAATAGTTTCTTTTAAATTCTTGAAATCAATTTTATCTATAGCAACATTAGTTATAAAAATCTTAATTTTTATTTCAAATCTTTTAAAAGATAGTATCTTTGCCTTTTATTTAGAAAAAATAAAAATAACAACATTCAGCACATGATAAAAGTTTCAGATACTGCCAGCAAAAAGATCATCAATATGATGGAAGAAGACGGTTTTGATGCTACCCAAGATTACGTTCGTGTGGGCGTAAAAAGCGGTGGTTGTTCGGGCTTGTCTTATGAATTGAAATTCGACAAAGAATTAACCGAAAGCGATAAGGTTTTTGAGGATAACAATATTAAAATTGCTGTCGAGAAAAAATCATTCTTGTATTTAGCAGGAACGGTTTTAGAGTTTTCGGGCGGTTTAAATGGAAAAGGATTTGTATTTAACAATCCTAACGCAAGCAGAACATGTGGTTGCGGAGAATCTTTTTCTTTATAAAACCATTCAATGGTTCCAACCCTAGTAAGGGTTAAACGATATAAATTATGAGTAAATATACTGAAGACGATTTAAAAATTGAACTCGAAAATAAGGAGTACGAGTACGGATTTTATACAGAACTTGATTCGGAGACTTTTCCGATTGGGTTAAATGAAGACATTGTTCGCGCCATTTCTAAGAAAAAAGAGGAGCCACAATGGATGACCGATTGGAGGATTGAAGCGTTTCGTGCTTGGGAACAAATGGTAGAACCAGAATGGGCCAATGTTCACTATGAAAAACCCGATTTTCAAGCGATTTCGTATTATTCGGCACCAAAAAAAGCGGATCCTAACAAAACGCTAGACGATGTAGATCCTGAACTTTTAGAGATGTACAAAAAGCTAGGTATTTCTGTTGATGAGCAAAAAATGATGAACAATGTGGCAATGGATATTGTGGTAGATTCTGTTTCAGTAGCCACGACTTTCAAGAAAACATTGGCCGAAAAAGGCATCATTTTTATGAGTATTTCAGAAGCTATTCGGGAATATCCTGAATTAGTTCAAAAATATTTAGGAACTGTTGTTCCACAAAAAGATAATTTTTATGCCGCTTTGAATTCAGCGGTATTTTCAGACGGTTCGTTTTGTTACATACCAAAAGGAGTCAAATGTCCAATGGAATTATCGACTTATTTCCGAATTAATCAAGCAGGAACAGGTCAATTTGAAAGAACACTTTTAATTGCTGATGAAGGCAGTTATGTTTCGTATTTGGAAGGTTGTACTGCGCCAAGCCGTGACGAAAACCAATTGCACGCTGCCGTAGTGGAATTAATTGCGATGGAAGATGCCGAAATCAAATATTCTACGGTTCAAAACTGGTATCCTGGAAACAAAGAAGGAAAAGGCGGTGTTTATAATTTTGTAACCAAAAGAGGTTTGTGCGAGAAAAACGCTAAAATTTCTTGGACACAAGTAGAAACCGGTTCAGCTGTAACTTGGAAATACCCTTCAGTAGTGTTGAAAGGCGACAACTCAGTAGGCGAGTTTTATTCGATTGCTGTTACCAATAATTTCCAACAAGCGGATACAGGAACAAAAATGATCCATTTGGGTAAAAATACCAAATCGACTATTATTTCGAAAGGAATTTCGGCCGGAAAATCACAAAACAGTTACCGAGGATTAGTACAAATTAGCCCTCGAGCAGATAACGCTCGTAACTTTTCTCAATGCGATTCGTTGTTGATGGGAAATAGTTGTGGCGCACATACGTTTCCGTATATCGAAAGCAAAAATCCAACAGCTAAAATAGAACACGAAGCCACAACGAGTAAAATTGGCGAAGACCAAGTGTTTTATTGTAATCAGCGTGGTATTCCAACAGAGAAAGCTATTGCCTTAATCGTAAACGGATTTAGCAAAGATGTCTTAAACAAGTTGCCAATGGAATTTGCTGTTGAAGCACAAAAATTACTAGAAATTTCGCTTGAAGGTTCAGTAGGATAGTTTTGTTTCAGGTTTCAAGTTATACCTGAACTTATAAACAATTAGAATAGAATTTAAAATTAATTTAATAAACGTTTCAAGAACAACATTTTATAAACTTGAAACTTTAAACCTGAAACTAAAAGATGTTACAGATAAAAAACTTACACGCTTCAATTGGCGATAAAGAAATACTAAAAGGAATCAATCTTGAAGTAAAAGCGGGAGAAGTACACGCGATTATGGGACCAAACGGTGCCGGAAAATCGACGCTATCTTCTATCATTGCTGGAAACGAAAATTATGAAGTTACAGATGGAGAAATCTTTTTGGACGGCGAAGACTTAGCCGACTTAGCTCCCGAAGAAAGAGCGCACAAAGGGGTATTCTTGTCGTTTCAATATCCAGTAGAAATTCCGGGTGTTTCGGTGACTAATTTTATCAAAACAGCTATTAACGAAAAGCGTAAAGCCAACGGTCAAGAGGAAATGCCGGCTAACGAAATGTTGAAATTGATTCGTGAAAAATCGGAATTATTAGAAATGGACAGAAAGTTCTTGTCACGTTCTTTAAACGAAGGTTTTTCTGGAGGAGAAAAGAAACGAAATGAGATTTTTCAAATGGCAATGTTAGAACCTAAAATTGCAATTTTGGACGAAACGGACTCTGGTTTGGATATCGACGCATTACGAATTGTTGCCAACGGTGTAAATAAATTGAAAAACGAAAACAACGCGGTTTTAGTAATTACCCACTACCAACGTTTGTTAGACTATATTGTTCCTGATTTTGTTCATGTATTAATGGACGGAAAAATCGTAAAATCTGGCACTGCGGCTTTAGCTTTGGAACTAGAAGAAAAAGGATACGACTGGATTAAGGAAGAGTTGGTTTAAAATGTTCTCAGCTTTCTGTTTTCCGTTTTTGTATGGATAACCAGTGACTGATAACCGATAACTTTAAAAAATGGAATTAAAAGAAAAATTACTATCGTCTTTTATGGCTTTTGAAGCGCGCGTGGATGTTCAAACTGAACTACATGACTTGCGTACTTTGGCTATAAAAAACTTTGAACATAAAGGTTTTCCAACTAAGAAAGACGAAGCATGGAAATACACCTCTTTGAATGCAATTCTTAAAAAAGATTTTACTGTATTCCCAAAAAACGAATCGACTATAGAGTTCAAAGACGTAAAAAAATACTTTTTGCACGAAATTGACACCTACAAAGTGGTTTTTATAGATGGTGTTTTTGCCTCTAATTTGTCTTCTACCACTCACGAGGGAATTGATGTTTGTTTGATGTCTTCGGCATTGACCAAGCCAAAATATAAAATGGTAATTGACACCTATTTCAACCAAATTGCCAGCAAAGACGAAACTTTGACTTCTTTGAATACGGCTTTCGCCAATGAAGGAGCTTACATTAACATCCCGAAAAGCAAAGTAGCTGACAAACCGATTGAGATTATGTATTTTTCTACCGGATCAGAGGCAGCGCTTTTGGTACAACCAAGAAACTTGGTTATTGTTGGTGAAAATTCGCACGTGCAAATTATCGAAAGACACCAATGCTTGAATGAAAATGCGGTCTTGACCAATTCGGTTACTGAGATTTTTGCCCAAAAAAGAGCCATTGTGGATTATTATAAAATCCAAAATGACGAGCTAGAAGCGAATTTGATTGACAATACCTATGTGTCTCAAAAACAAGAAAGTCACGTATCCGTTCAGACTTTCTCTTTTGGAGGCAATTTGACCCGAAACAATTTGAATTTCTATCATTTTGGAGAACGTTTAACGAGTACATTAAACGGAATCACGATTATTGGAGACAAACAACACGTAGATCATTATACCTTAGTTCATCATGCTGCTCCAAATTGTGAAAGTTTCCAAGATTACAAAGGCATCTTTTCAGATCGTTCGACAGGTGTTTTTAACGGGAAAGTGTATGTAGAAAAAGAAGCTCAAAAGACGAATGCTTTCCAAAAAAGTAATAACATTTTGTTGAGCGATAAAGCCACGATCAATGCGAAACCGCAATTGGAGATCTTTGCTGATGATGTAAAATGTTCTCACGGATGTACAGTAGGGCAATTGGACGAAACGGCTTTGTTCTATATGCAACAACGCGGTATTCCAAAGAAAGAAGCGAAAGCCTTATTGATGTATGCGTTTTCGAATGCGGTTATTGAAAGCATCAAAATCCCGGAATTAAAAAACCGAATTACGACTATTATTGCTAATAAATTAGGGGTGAAGTTGGGATTTGACTTATAGTCATTGCGAGTAACGAACTAATCTTAAAATAAAAAGAGCGCAAGGGTTTTATACTTTGCGCTCTTTTGTTTTTATTTTTTGATACTGCGAACAATTCCTCCCAGCAAACCATTAAAATCAAATTCGGGGTCTTCTTTTAATCCCATTCGAACGATAACTAAGTCGTGACTTGGGAAAATTGCCACCATTTGTCCTTGAAAACCGCTGGCGAAATACAAATCTTTTGGTGCATCAGGGAAACGTCCGCTAGCATTGAGCCAAAATTGACCTCCATAGCGTCCGTTTGAAGTGTTGGTTGGTGTGGCAACATATTTTGCCCAACTCGGCTTAAAAAGTTGCTCACCGTTCCAATTGCCTTGGTGCAAATACAACAATCCAAACTTCGCCCAATCGCGCGTGGTTGCCCATCCGTAAGAGGAACCCACATAATTGCCTGCCATATCGGTTTCGACCAACATGGAGTGCATCCCAATTTTATCAATCAAAGCTGAATACCAAAAATCCAAGTACTCTTGATGGGTTTTGAATTGTTTTCTCAAAATGCCGGATAGCAAATTAGTCGTTCCTGACGAATAGTTCCAATGAGTATTGGGTTGGAATGCTAAAGGCTTTTCGAGTTGGGCACGCGTCATGTCTTCCGCTTGAAAAAGCATTTCGGTCGCATCGCAAATTCGGTCATAATGTTCGTCCCACTCCAAACCCGAGTTCATGTGCAGCAAATCGTTGGTAGTGATTTTTTTGCGTTCATCTGTTGCCCATTCTGCAATAGGGGCGGGTTGGTAAATATTAAAATTCCTTTGTTTTTCGAGGATTCCAAATAAGGTTGCGGTAATGCTTTTGGTCATGGACCAGCCCAGAATTTTACTGTTTTTATCAAAACCAGTGTCGTATTTTTCGGCAATAATTTTGTCTTTATATATTACAATTACAGCTCGGGTTCGTTTGGTTTTTTGTCCTTTTTTGTCAAAAGCATTGTCTACGGTTCGGTTTAATTGATCGTAATCAATGTTAGAAAACACCGTGTCTTTTTGCTCTGTATCGCCATAAGGATAAACTAAGCTGGCTTTTGAAGCGTCTCTTTTCGGGACCAAAAACGGTTTTGAAGTATCAAAATCATCGTTGATTAGGGTAGCACCTAAACCTTCACGATAGATGGCTTTACGCTCTTTTAAGCCTTTAACAGAGGCTGTTGCAAAAAGACCCGCTTCGTCGATTGTGTTTTGTGCCAAATCGATGAGGTCAATATCGTTGTCACCTTGTTCAATCATTTGTTGCGAACGATGGTCGATAAAATGTCCAGAGGCAATGCTTTTTGCCGAAAAACCAGAGATTAAATCGAGTTTAGGGTAGGTGGTAAACCCAAAATACAACAGCCCAATAACAGCTGCAATACCAATAAGTTGGAATATTTTTTTCATTTGGAGTGATTTGAAATTGATGCAATTTAGTAAATAATAAACATAGATTTTACGTATTGAAACAATTTCAAAATCATAACTGTGATAATTTGATAATTTGAGTTGAGCAAAACTTTAATTTTATTAACATCTGTTTGCTAAAAATCCACTTCAATTTTATTACTTTTGTATTTAGAAAAATTCTAAATAAATGTTTGACATTCAAAAAATAAGAGCCGATTTCCCGATACTTTCAAGACAAGTGAACGGGAAACCTTTGGTGTATTTTGACAACGGAGCGACTACTCAAAAACCGCAAGTGGTTATTGATGCGATTGCGACTTATTATCAGGAAATCAACGCGAATATTCATCGTGGGGTGCATACTTTAAGTCAGTTAGCCACGGATGCCTACGAAGCGTCTCGAACTAAAGTCCAAAACCATATCAACGCTCAATTTGCTCACGAAGTACTTTTCACTTCAGGAACGACGCACAGTGTGAATTTGGTTGCCAATGGATTTGCCTCGATTTTGAAAGCAGGTGATGAGGTGCTGGTTTCGGCTTTGGAACACCACAGTAATATTGTGCCTTGGCAAATGTTGTGCGAAAAAACAGGCGCTGTTTTGAAAGTAATTCCGATGAATAAAAAAGGTGAATTGGTGATGGAGAAGTTCGACCAATTGCTTTCGGATAAAACGAAAATCGTAACAGTCAATCATATTTCGAATGCGTTGGGAACGATTAACCCAATCAAATATATGATTGATAAAGCGCATCAATTTGGCGCTGCCGTTTTCATTGATGGCGCACAAGCTGTCCCGCATTTGAAACCTAATGTGCAAGAATTGGATTGTGATTTTTATGCTTTTTCAGGACATAAAATTTGTGGCCCAACCGGAACCGGAATTTTGTACGGAAAAGAGGCTTGGTTGAATAAATTGCCGCCCTATCAAGGTGGTGGAGAAATGATTAAGGAAGTCACTTTTGAGAAAACGACCTATGCCGAATTGCCGCATAAGTTTGAAGCGGGAACGCCCAATATTGCGGGAGGAATTGTATTAGGAACTGCGGTTGATTACATGAATTCAGTTGGTTTTGACAACATTCAAAAACAAGAATTGGAATTGTTGAATTACGCCACCGAGCAATTATTAGCCATTGAAGGACTAAAAATTTACGGAACTGCCGAAGCCAAAACCTCGGTGATTTCATTCAATATTGACGGAATTCATCCGTATGATATTGGAACAATTGTGGATAAATTGGGAATTGCGGTTCGAACAGGACACCACTGTGCGCAACCGATTATGAATTTCTTTGCAATTCCAGGAACGATTCGTGCTTCGTTTGCTTTTTACAATACCAAAGAAGAAATTGACGTTATGGTCGAAGCTGTGAAGAAAGCCAAAATGATGTTGTCTTAAAATGAAAAAGAGTATTGTTTTGTTGTTGAGTATTTTAGTTTTTGCAGGATGCGCTGGACAAAAAAGAACCGCCCAAAACGAAATTAAAATAGAATATAAAGCCTATTCAAGAGGGTTTTATCAAGTGATAACAATAGAAAACCCAATGGTTTTTGTAACCAAAAGTAGGGATGAAAAACCAGATGGTTTTAGATTGTCAAATGGCGATTGGAATTACATAAAAATGACTGTTCAAAGATTAAATTTAGAATCGCTTCCCAATTTAAAAGCCCCAACCGAAAAGCGATTGTTTGATGGTGCAGCGATTGCCAATTTAAAAATAACAAAACAAGGGAAAACATTTGAATCCCAAAGTTTTGATCACGGTTATCCGCCAGTAGAAATAGAAAAAGTAGTAAATAAAATGCTTTCTTTTGTGAAGTAAAAAGAAAAGATTAATATGACAATTAAAGAAATACAAGACGAGATAGTAGACGAGTTCTCGATGTTTGACGACTGGATGCAGCGTTACGAATACATCATTGAGTTAGGTAAAAACTTACCGTTAATCAAAGAGGAGTTCAAAACAGAAGAGAACATCATCAAAGGTTGCCAGTCTAAAGTGTGGCTGCAAGGCGAACAACAGGGAGACCTTATTGCTTTTACAGCAGATAGCGACGCTATATTAACCAAGGGCATTATTGCCATTTTGATTCGGGTTTTTTCAAATCAAAAGCCAGCGGATATTTTGGAAGCCGATATGGATTTTATAGACGCCATTGGATTAAAAGAACATTTGTCCCCGACTCGCGCTAACGGACTCGTTTCAATGATAAAAAATATAAAAATGTATGCCTTGGCATTCAACTCAAAAAACTAAATAGTATGACACAAGAAATAGACACTAACGAATTAGGAGAAGCGATTGTAAAAAAATTAAAAACGATTTACGATCCTGAAATTCCGGTTGACATTTACGAACTTGGATTGATTTATGATGTAATGGTAAATACGGATTTCGAAGTGAAAATTTTAATGACCCTAACCTCTCCAAACTGTCCTGTGGCCGAAAGTTTACCAAGGGAAGTTGAAGAAAAGGTGAAGTCAATTGAAAACGTTAAATCGGCTGATGTAGAGATTACGTTTGATCCACCTTGGAGCAAAGACTTGATGAGCGAAGAAGCGAAGTTAGAATTGGGAATGTTATAAAATTTGTTTAATGTTTCAAGTTTCAGGTTGCTCATCTTGAAACTTGAAACTTGAAACTTCTCAAATGGAAGAAATAGTAAATAAAGTAGCCCAGAGTTCTTTGATGGTATTCGATTTAGAAGATTACTATCCAGATGATCATGTGGTTGATTTGGATGTTTCGCAGTGGTTAACCGAAGGGTTTATCTTGAGAGAAACCGATTTTAGATCGCAATTAAAAGAGTACGATTGGTCACCATTTGAAGATAAATACGTGGCTTTATACTGTTCGACCGACGCTATTTTGCCTGCTTGGGCATTTGCTTTAGTGTCAGTTCATTTAACTCCATTTGCATTGAAAATCATTCACGGAACCAAAGAATTAGCCATTATTGAATGGTATCAAGACATTTTAAACAAGTTGGATTACACGGATTATTTTGAAAACCCAGTTATTTTGAAAGGCTGTTCCAAAAAAGCGGTTCCAAATCAAGTCTATACCTTGGCGATTCAAAAATTAATTAAAGTTGCTAAAAGCGTGATGTTTGGCGAAGCTTGTTCGGCTGTGCCCTTGTACAAGTCAAAGAAATAATCACAGTAAACATAAAAACAACATAGCCCTCTTTTTGGAGGGCTTTTGTATTATTCTTCTTTTTCGATTGCGTCTTTGTAATCGGGATACAAGAATTTATTGTATGGAAAACGCGTAATGTGTATTTGTCTAACCGCTTCATACACTCGTTCTCTAAATTCTTCGAAGTTTTCTTTTTGTGTAGCCGAAATAAACAAAGCATTTTGTTCGCCTAAACGACTCATCCATGTCGATTTCCATTCGTTTAGCGTGTAATGACGTGTTGTTCTCTCAGTAATTAAATCGTCTTCATCGATCGTTAAATGTTGGTACGAATCAATTTTGTTGAATACCATAATCACCGGTTTGTCATTGGCTTTGATGTCTTGCAAAATTTGATTTACAGCTTCAATATGATCTTCAAAATCGGGATGCGAAATATCCACAATATGTAACAATAAATCTGCCTCACGTACCTCATCCAGCGTACTTTTGAAAGAATCTACCAATTGCGTAGGCAATTTTCGAATAAATCCTACCGTATCCGAAAGTAAGAACGGTAAATTTTTGATTACTACTTTTCGAACGGTGGTGTCCAAAGTGGCAAACAATTTATTTTCTACAAACACTTCACTTTTTCCAACAGCATTCATCAGGGTCGATTTTCCTACATTGGTATAACCCACTAAAGCCACACGCACCATAGCGCCACGATTGCTTCGTTGAATGCCCATTTGTTTATCAATGGTTTTGATTTTGTCTTTCAAAAGGGAAATTCGGTCTCTAACAATACGACGATCCGTTTCAATTTCCGTTTCTCCAGGTCCACGCATTCCAATTCCTCCTTTTTGACGTTCCAAGTGTGTCCAAAGACCCGACAAACGAGGCAGTAAATAAATACATTGTGCCAATTCTACTTGAGTTCTGGCATAAGAAGTTTCGGCTCTTTGAGCAAAAATGTCTAAGATTAAATTGGTTCGGTCTAGAATTTTGCAATCAATAATTCTAGAGATATTTTTTTGTTGAGAAGGCGTTAATTCGTCGTCAAAAATAACAGTTGAAATCTCGTTTTCCTTGACATACAAATTGATTTCGTCTATTTTTCCAGTACCTAAAAAAGTTTTCGGATTCGGCTTGTCCATTTTTTGCCAAAAACGCTTCACCACTTGTCCTCCAGCGGTAAAAGTTAAAAACTCTAATTCGTCTAAATATTCCGTTAATTTATCCTCAGATTGATTCTGAGTAACAATTCCAACGATGGCGGTTTTTTCGAAATTTAATACTTCTTTTTCTAGCATAACTTTGAATGAGCGACAAATTTAATCATTTCAATTTACTTCTCCCCATAAATCTGAACATCGTCAATTTGAAAGGCGCCGTCTAAAGTGGCTGTTTTTCCAGAACCGGTGTATCGAAAAGCAATATGTGCTTTTCCTTTGTAGGACGATAAATCAATCCCTCCCGAACCTACAAATTGGTACCAAGGGGTTGCCTGAGTAGGCAAATTAGCTTTCAAAGGAACCCATGTAGCCTTGGCAACGTTTAGCCCGTCAAAATTATTCGAAATAAAGACGTCTAAAGCATTCAAAGGCGAATCAACGTCTAAATGATGCTGAGCAGCACGAAACGTTAAGATTTCGCCTGTATGTTCGTCCAAATCAATTGCTGGGGTAATTAACCAACCCACATTCGAAACTACTTTCGTTCCGCTTATCGCATATTCGGCACAGCCATTGCCTGAATAGACTGAGCCTTTCCAATACAAACTTCCTTTCTGTACAATATTGGTCCAGCCTGCTAAGTTGATATTGGTATTGGCAACAGCGTTTTCAAAATTTTCGGAGAAAAAAGAAGTGTTTCGTTTTCCTGTCATACTTACGTCTTTTTCTGAACGCGCTACCAATTGATAATCGGTGCCGTATTTTGTCAAAATCCCTTTTACTTTTCCGATACCCAATGGAACGTCTTTGGTTGAAAAATCCGCAAAACTGCTGGTTCTAAAATAGACTTTGTTGCCCAATTTATCTTCAATATTCCAGTTGGTGCCTCCACCCACATCATTGCTACTTTCGTAATAATGCCTCCCAATGGCTTCTGCAGAGAATTGCACATCGGACACTTCAACCAAAGTGTTGAGGTAGTTGTCGTTTAGTAACTCACTAAGAGCAACCGACTTGGTTAAGACAGCTTCGCTCAGTTTGGTACATGACGCAACGAGTACTTTTTTATAAACATTTTGCGAAAGCCTGCCCACCCCACCTTCGTTAAATGAATTGACGTAAATATTCCCAATGCGCAAGCCTCCATAGAAAATATCGGTGTATTGATCTTTGAGTTGGATATAAACTTTATTGCCCAGTCGGTAATCAATGTAGGTATTGCTCACATCAACGGGAACGCTAAATCCAACGGCGGGTTGTGTGGCGGTAGCTAAAGATTGAAAATAGATGGTTTTGAAAAAGTTTCCGTTTTCATCAGATGAAATCACGTAAGCTTCGATGATGTCGTTGAATTTGTACTGCGCCACAACTACGTCGGCACCTTTGCGAACTTCTGCAACAGTTCGGTTTACGGTTAAATCGGGTTGTGTACAATTTAAGGGAGGCAGCGCAATTTCGTCTTTCACACAACTTGTGGAAAGGATGGCCAAAAAAATAAAAAACAAGGAATTTTGAGCAGTAATTTTCATCGTGATTTGGGAATTATAGGTTAATAGAAAGGCTCACAAAATAGGTTCTTCCGTAGCCGTAAAAATAGTTGTTGCCAAAGTTGGGGTTTCCACTAGAAACATCTTGATTGCGTTGCCTAAAGTTGGCATTTCGTGCTTGTTCATAACCACCGGTTTTAAAGACTTTGTCCAAAACATTGTTGACACTACAAAATAAATTGAGATTCTTTTTGAAAATGCGCCACGATTTTCCTCCCACTAAGTTCAATAACATAACAGGCGCTAACTCTTCTTGTTGTAGTAAAACTTTGGCACGTTCTTCAGTCGCTTCTGGAAAAGGAAATCCGCTGGCGGGATTCGTAAAAAATATTGAAGTTCGCGCAATGGGAGAGATGTCAATGTAGCGTTTGACCAAATAATTCACATTGGCACTCAACCACCAATATTTTGGGTTTCGGTATTCCAAACCAAACGAATAGGCTTGTTGAGGTGTTCCCGCTTGGCTGTAGTTTTGGAGTGCTGCAGTACCAAAATCAAAAACAGGCAAGGTGTTTTCGGCAGAAGCTTTGGCGTCGTTGGTAATCGTCACATTGGGATTGCTATCATAAATATATTCTCCAAAACTGGCCGCTAAAGTAGTTTTCAAAGTGGGATTTATTTGGTATTCAAAACTCAGTTCCGTACCCCAATTTTTTTTATCCAAATGGGTTAAGGTTTGACTCACAAAAGCATTCGTATTATTATTGCCTGCCCCGTTGTCAAAAATTCCTTCGGCATAAAAAAAAGAGGTTTCGCTGGCGTTTTTTATTTGGCTAAAATAACCGGTTAGTCGCATTTTTAGTTTGGGCGAACGATAGACGTAACTGGCGTCTAAACTGCTGTTGTTTTCACTTTCAATTCCGTCCACCACTGCGTTGTTAAGTCGGGAATTTGGAAAAACAGCTCTCAAATTTGGCGCCTTGGTAGCATGGGAACCATTGAAAAGCAACAGTTGTTTGCCGGATAATTTCAAAGTTATCCCGCCTTTGAAGCCAAAATTTTCAAAGTGAATTATTGGGCTTTCGCCAAAGGAATTAGTTGGATAAATTCCGTTTTTGTACAAACCTTCGCGTTGGTAAGCTGAGGTTGAAAATTCCTGCGCCAAATAAAAATCGACTTTTTTATATCGAAACTGAAATTGGGTAAAACCCTCCAATCGTGTGGCCATTAAATTGAAATTGTAACCATACGCATCGCCCACTTTCACTTGCCGGTTTGGGTTGTTTAAATCGGATTCTGCTTGATCGCCTTTGTAAAACACATCAACATCGTTGAAATATAATCCGCCTAATAAATCCAATACATTCTGATAATTGTGAGAGTGTAATTTATTAAAATAAACCCCAGCATTAAGTCGAATATTCTCATTCAGTTCGGTATTCAACAGCGCACTGAAAGCGAGTGTTTGATCGTCGCTTCGGTCTTCGTAAAGAATGTATTTACTTTGGGCAGATTCAAACCCTGTAATTTTCCCATTGGCATCCAGAATTGAATTTTGATTGGCTTGGTATAGTGCTGCCCAATCGATTTGAGGTTGTGCTAGAAAAGCCGTTTTGTTTAACTCGGCATTCACCAAATCGGGTGTAAAAGCACCCGAAAATTCCCCCTCATCTTTGGCGTATAAAGAACTAAAGTAACTGGGCATTTTTCTATAATAAGAGGGAACGGGGCTGTTAGCATGTTGGTAATCAATATTAGAATTCCCAATTTTTCCAAATTGGTAAAGCGCACCTAGATGGAGTTGGGTAGTTGCATTAATTTTGAAATAATCGTTCAGCATCAAAACAGGTTCTTCGATAGTTTTGATTCTTGAATTGCGTTGTTTTCCGTTTTGAAAACCCCAATAGGAATTGTACTTGGTCGAGGTTAAAGCGGCTACTTCATCTGTATTAGGCGAATTTTTTCCTCGAGAATTGGGTGTGAAAAAAGCCGTAAAGTTGAGCGAATTTCGATTAGTAAGTTTCTTTTCAATACTGGTAAAAACTGAATTGGCATCATAAGTTGTGCCTTCAAAATAGCCTTCGTTGGTATAGCGTTTTCCAGCCGAAAACAC
>JACCDZ011037089.1_pt1 | contig 37114 bp, 36 predicted proteins | sample 7449551 | NCBI WGS metagenome assembly JACCDZ01 (sample SAMN15323452, study PRJNA562643) | freshwater metagenome | isolation source: river surface water | place: USA:Blue River Watershed | collected 2017-08-18 | reverse complement strand
GATAGCGCCTCGCTGTTTTTCTTTTCGCCCACATTGACGCGGCAGTTTTCGAGCATGACCACCTGGCCTGCCTCGACCTCCACCCCATGGACCCAATTGGCCAGCAAGGGCACCGGCTGCCCCAACAGCTCGCTCAGGCGCTGGGCCACCGGGGCGAGCGAGTCCTCGGCCTTGAATTCGCCTTCGGTGGGGCGACCCAGGTGGCTGGTGACCATGACGGCGGCACCCGCCTTCAAGGCCATGAGGATGCCAGGGACGCTGGCGCGAATGCGGGTGTCTTCGGTGATGCGGCCTGCATCGTCCATGGGGACGTTGAGGTCTGCGCGGATGAACACTCGCTTGCCCTTGAGCGATCCGCTTTGGGCCAGGTCGGCGAGTCGAATGATGTTCATGGGTTCTCCAATTCAGGCGGTCTGGTGAGTTGCGCCCGAAGTCTATCGGCAAGACTTGACGCCCAACTGAACGCTGCCCCACCGGCGCTGCCAAGCCGCGCGCGACAGGGCTCAGTCGTCGGCGGTCATGCCGGGGCGCAAGTCGCTGCCATGCAAAAAGGCCTCGATGCCCAGGCGTTTGCCACCGGGGCGTTGCAGTTCAAGCAGGCGCAGGCTGCCCGTGCCACAGGCCACGTCAATGCCGCTGGGCGACACCGACAGCACCGTGCCAGGCTTGGCTGTCGAGGCCAAGGGCAGCACCGAGGCGCGCCAGACCTTGTGGCGAACGCCAGCCCAATCGGTCTGACAACCGGGAAAGGGGTCAAAGGCACGGATGCGCCGCTCGATCACCTCGGCGGGCAGTTGCCAATCGATGCGGGCTTCGGCCTTGTCGATCTTGTGCGCATAGCTCACGCCGTCGCTGGGCTGCGCCTTGCGTGGGCAGTCCTCCCAATGGGACAAGGTGTGAACCACGGCCTGAGCGCCCGCAGCGGCCAGGCGGTCGTGCAGCAATGTGGTGGAGTCGCCGGCAAGAATGGGGACCTCGACACGATGGCGCACATCGCCCGTGTCCAGCCCCTCGTCCATTTGCATGATGCACACGCCGCTTTGGGCGTCGCCCGCTTCGATGGCGCGCTGAATCGGGGCTGCACCACGCCAGCGCGGCAGCAAGGAGGCATGGATGTTGAGGCAACCCATGGGGGGCAGATCCAGCACCCAGCGCGGAAGAATGAGGCCATAGGCCACCACCACCAGCAACTCGGGGGAGGCGGCTTGCAAGGCCTGCTGGGCTTGCGCGGCTTCTTGGGGGTAGCGTCCGTCCAGGCGCAAGCTGGTGGGCTGCGCCACGGGCAAACCGTGCGACAAAGCCAGTTGCTTGACGGGCGAGGCCTGCAGCTTCATGCCCCGGCCTGCGGGACGGTCGGGTTGGGTGAGCACCAGGGTGACCTCGTGGCCTGCGTCGAGCAGGGCTTGCAAAGCGGTGGCCGCGAATTCGGGCGTGCCGGCAAAAGCCAGGCGGCGGCGAGTCAAGGCCATGCTCAGTGTTCGCCGTCGCGCTCGCGCTCGCGGCGCGCCTTGACCATCTTGGCCCTGATGCGGGTGCGCTTGAGCAAGGAGAGGTATTCCACAAAGACCTTGCCCATGAGGTGATCCATTTCGTGCTGGATGCACACGGCCATGAGGCCTTCGGCCTCGAGTGTGAAGGGCTGACCGTCGCGGTCGAGTGCGCGCACGCGCACGCGCTCGGCACGTTGGACGCGGTCGTACACGCCAGGCACGGACAGGCAGCCTTCTTCCCATTCAAACGGCTCGGTGCTTGCCCATTCGATTTCGGGGTTGATGAGCACGATGGGCTCATTGCGTTCTTCGGAGACGTCCATCACGATGAGCCGCTCGTGGAAATCCACTTGCGTCGCGGCCAGGCCAACGCCCTTGGCTTCGTACATGGTTTCAAACATGTCGTCGATCTGGCGACGGATGCGGTCGTCCACCACTGCCACGGGCTTGGCCACGGTGTGCAGGCGTTCGTCGGGATAACAGAGGATGCTGAGCAAGGCCATGGCGCAATTATCGGTCTCTTGCCAAGCCTTGGCTGGGGCAGTGGCTCTCGCCGATTCACCGAGCCGCACCTGCACCGCAGGTGCGCACACCGCCCTAGGCTTGAGGCCATGCACAGCTTTGAGACCGAACCCCCCAACTTGCCCGCGCGCGCCGGGGGCTTGAGCCGCGATGCCGCCCTGGAGGCGGCATGGCTTGCAGCGCAGCCCCAGCACCGCGCCATCTGGACGATGGAGCATGCGGCTTACCCGTCGCGCTGGCGCGACCTGCACAAGCCCCCGCAGGTGGTCTGGGTGCAAGGCCAGGGCGTGGGTCAGTGGTGCGACGACGCAGCCTGGCGCAAGCCCGCACTGGCCATTGTGGGCAGTCGCAATCCCACGCCCCAGGGGCTGATCCATGCCCGCGAGATGGCGCGCAGCCTGCAAGCCCTGGGGGTGTGCATCGTCTCGGGCCTGGCCTTGGGCATAGACGGCGCAGCGCACGAAGGGGCATTGATGCCGACATCGCCACCGTGCCCAGCCGCGCTGGCGCCTGCCGATGCCGATGCACCCGCCATGCGCACCGTGGCTTTTGTGGGCACCGGGGTGGATCGCGTCTATCCCCGGCGCCACCAGCAACTCGCGCACCGGGTCTGCGAGCGCGGTGTGCTGGTGAGCGAATATCCCCTGGGCAGCCCCGCCTTCGCGCACCACTTTCCCCAGCGCAACCGGCTCATCGCGGCCAGTGTGGACGGCGTGCTCGTCATCGAGGCCGCCATGGGCTCGGGCTCGCTCATCACGGCCTACATGGCCCTGGACATGGGCAAGGAAGTCTTTGCCGTCCCCGGCAGCATCCACTCACCGTTGTCCAAGGGCTGCCATGCGCTCTTGCGCCAGGGTGCCACCCTGGTCGAAAGCATGAACGATGTGCTGGAGGTGTTGTTGCCCGGAGCCTGGGCTGGGCTGATGGTTGAACCCGACAAGGCTTGTGGTGCTGTGCCCGATGAGCCCACGCCCAGCCAGGCCGATCAGGCCGCCCCGACGCCGGCTTGCGACGCCCTGGGCTTGAAGGCCTTGCTGCAAACCCCCACAGACCTCGACACGTTGGCCCAAGCCAGCGGCGCCCCACCCGAAGCCGTGCTCACCCAATTGCTGGACTGGCAATTGCAAGGGCTGGTGAGCGAGATGTCAGCAGGCCGTTATGTGTGGCTGCATCCCCATTTACCCCGGTCATGAACACCGCTTGCACATTTGGCGAAAAAAGCCGTTATATTGTGTTTCCATGTTCGATGTTCTGGTCTACGTATACGAGCACTTCTGGCGTGGCGACAGTTGCCCGGAGTTGCCCCAGTTGGGGCGCAAGCTGAGCGCCGCTGGCTTTGAATCCGACGACATCGAACAAGCCCTCGATTGGCTCGCCGGCCTGAGCCTCGCCGCCGATGCTTACCAGCCCATCGCCCTCGAAGTCCCATCCCCCGCTGAAGCCCAGCCCAGTGGTGCAGCCCTCTTGCACCTGCCGCATGGCAACAGCCTGCGCGTCTACACCCCGCAGGAGCAACAGCACCTGGGGGCAGAGGGTTTGGGCTTTTTGCATTTCCTCGAATCGGCGGGCAAGCTCTCGGCTCAATTGCGCGAGACCATGATCGACAGGGCCATGGCTGCCAGCAATCGCCCGGTGACCCTGGACGAATTCAAGATCATCGCCTTGATGGTCTATTGGGGCTTTGGCGTCGAGCCCGATGCGCTCATCCTCGATGAGCTGTGCGATGACCCCGAGCGGGTCCCGCACTGAACCCTGCGCCTTAAACCACTGCGCCCGAGTTGGGATCTTCGGGGTCGTGCTCTTTGCGCGCCGTGGCCTTGATCAGGTCTTCACGGGCAATGCCCAGCCACATGGCAATCGCCGCGGCCACAAACACCGAGGAGTAGATGCCAAACAAAATGCCAATCGTGAGCGCCATGGCAAAGTAGTGCAGCGTGGGGCCACCAAAGATGAGCATGGACAGCACCACCAGCTGAGTGCTGCCGTGGGTGATGATGGTGCGGCTGATGGTGGCGGTGATGGCGTTGTTGATGATGTCCACCGTCTCCATCTTGCGAAAGCGGCGGAAGTTCTCACGCACCCGGTCAAAAATCACCACCGATTCGTTGACCGAATAGCCCAGCACCGCCAGCACGGCAGCGAGCACGGCGAGCGAAAACTCCCATTGGAAGTACGCGAAAAAGCCCAGGATGATGATCACGTCGTGCAAGTTGGCAATGATGCCGGCCACGGCGTACTTCCATTCAAAACGCACGGCCAAGTAAATCATGATGCCCACCACCACAAAGGCCAGCGCCTTGAGGCCTCCGGTGGCCAGCTCATCGCCCACCTGAGGCCCCACAAATTCGGTGCGGCGCAGTTGCGCGTCGGGGTCCTGCGTCTTGATGAGCCCCATCACCTGCTCGCTTTGCTGCGCAGAGGACTGGCCTTTGACCGAGGGCAGGCGAATCATCACGTCGCGCGCAGAGCCAAAATTTTGCACCACCACGTCCACGTAACCCAAGCCCTTGATGCCATTGCGCAAGGGGTCAAGATCGGCGGGCTTGGAGTAGCTCACCTCCATCAGCGTGCCCCCGGTGAACTCCACCGACAGGTGCAGACCCCGAGTGAACAGGAAGAAGACAGCAGCCAAAAAGGTGACGAACGAAATGATGTTGAACACCAGCGCATGGCGCATGAAGGGGATGTCTTTGCGGATGCGGAAAAATTCCATGAATCAAGCCTCCGCGCGCCAGACTGTGCCAATCGAAACCGACTTGAGGCGCTTTTGTCGGCCATACCAAAGGTTGACGATGCCGCGCGAGAAAAACACGGCTGAGAACATGCTGGTGAGGATGCCCAGGCAGTGCACCACGGCAAAGCCACGCACGGGGCCAGAGCCAAAGGCGAGCAAGGCCAGCCCGGCAATCAGCGTGGTGACGTTGGAGTCCAGGATGGTCGCCCAGGCTCGTTCGTAGCCTTGATGGATGGCGGTTTGGGGCGCCGCCCCGTTGCGCAGTTCTTCGCGCACGCGCTCGTTGATCAGCACGTTGGAGTCAATCGCCATGCCCAGCACCAGGGCCATGGCGGCCATGCCGGGCAAGGTCAGGGTGGCTTGCATCATCGACAGCACGGCCACCAGCAACATGAGGTTGACCGCCAGGGCCAGCGACGAGAAGAGGCCAAACAACATGTAGTAGATGCACATGAAGGCCGCCACCGCCACAAAGCCCCAGGTCACGCTGGCAAAGCCCATGGCGATGTTTTCAGCGCCAAGGCTGGGGCCAATGGTGCGCTCTTCAATGATCTCCATGGGTGCAGCCAGTGCGCCTGCGCGCAGCAGCAAGGCCGTGTCGTTGGCTTCCGCTGTGGTCATGCGGCCAGAAATTTGCACGCGACCGCCGCCGATTTCAGTGCGGATGACCGGTGCGGTCACCACCTCGCCCTTGCCCTTTTCGAACAAGAGGATGGCCATGCGCTTGTTGATGTTTTCGCGAGTGATGTCTTTGAAGATGCGCGCGCCCTTGGCATCGAGCGTGAGGTGGACGGCGGGCTCTTGCGTCTGGTTGTCAAAGCCGGGCTGCGCATCGGTGAGGTTGTCGCCGGTGAGCATGACTTGCTTGCGCACGATCACCGCCTGGCCGCTGCGGTCCAGGTAGCGTTCGGAGCCAAAGGGCACGGGGCCAGAACCAATTTCGGCGCTGCGGCCTTCGGTGGACTCGTCCACCAGGCGCAACTCCAGCGTGGCCGTGCGGCCGAGGATGTCCTTGGCCTTGGCCGTGTCTTGCACGCCGGGGAGTTGCACCACGATGCGGTCCAGCCCTTGTTGCTGGATCACGGGTTCAGCCACACCCAGCTCGTTGATGCGGTTGTGCAGGGTGGTGATGTTTTGCTTGAGCGCTTGCTCTTGCACCTTGAGCGCAGCGGGCGGCTTGAGCACCGCGCGCAGCACCATGTCGCTGCCTTGCGTGCCGGGGGTGAGCTGCAGGTCGGGGAACTGTTCGTTGATCACCTGGGTGGCTGCTTGCAGCGTGGGTGCGTCACGAAAGCGGATCTCGATCTCTTGCTGGCTGCGCGAAATGCCGGCATGGCGAACGCTTTTGTCGCGCAAGGTGGTGCGCAAGTCGCCGGCGAGGGCTTCAACCCGCTGGGTGAGCGCCGCGGCCATGTCCACTTGCAGCATGAAGTGAACGCCACCGCGCAAGTCCAGGCCCAGGTACATGGGCGCAGCATGCAAGGCACTGAGCCAGGCCGGCGTGCGGGGGATGAGGTTGAGCGCCACCACATAGGCGGGCTCCTGGGCGTTGGGGTTCAAGGCCGCTTGGATGGCGTCTTTGGCCTTGATTTGCGCGTCGGTGTTGGCCAGTCGCACTTTGAGCGAGGCATTCTCCAGGCTCAGGGTTTCGATGGGGATGCCTGCGGCTTGCAAGGCCGATTCCACCCGTGCCTGAGTGGCGGTGTCGACCTTGACGCTGGACTTGCCGGGGGAGACCTGGACCGCTGGGGCTTCACCAAAAAAGTTGGGCAGGGTGTAGAGGCCGCCGATCAACAGGGCCGCTGCAATGACGATGTATTTCCAAAGTGCGTAGCGATTCATGCGTCACTTCATGGTGCCCTTGGGCAAAACCTGGATGACGGCATTGCGCTGCACCACGACTTCAACGCCCGAGGCGATTTCAATGTGCAAGTAGGTGTCGCCCATTTGGGTGATCTTGCCCAGCAGGCCGCCAGCGGTGGCCACTTCGTCGCCTTTGGAGAGGGCTTCGAGCATGGCGCGGGTTTCTTTTTGGCGCTTCATCTGCGGCCTGATCATCACGAAGTAGAGGACGGCGAACATGAGCAGCAAAGGCAACATGCTCAGCAAGGGGTTGCCCGCATCGGCGCCGGCGGCGGCTTGGGCATAAGCGTTGGTGATGAACACAGCGACTCCTGAATGAAAGTGAATGTCGGCGACAGCCCCATGGCCGCCTAACGAAACGGGGCATTGTATGCCCCCGCTTGTCTTCGTAAGATGGGGTGATGAAGCCCGACGAACCGCATGGTCATTCGCATGACCACCACCCCCATCACACGCATGCCCATGCCCATGGCCACTCGCATGACCACCCGCATGACCACAGCCACCTGAGCGAGCAAGAGGTGCGCGTGCGCGCCCTGCAAAGCCTGCTCACAGCCAAGGGCTACATCGACCCCGAGGCCATTGACCGCATCGTGCAGACCTACGAAACCGACGTGGGGCCGCGCAATGGGGCCAGGGTGGTGGCCAAGGCCTGGAGCGAGCCGGCGTTTGCCGATTGGCTGGCACGGGACGCGACGGCAGCCATCGCCTCGCTGGGCTATCACGGGCGCCAGGGCGAGCACATGGTGGCCTTGTTCAACCAGCCCGGCCAACACAATGTGGTGGTCTGCACCCTGTGCAGTTGCTACCCGTGGCCAGTGCTGGGTTTGCCGCCGGTTTGGTACAAGAGCGCGCCTTATCGCAGCCGGGTGGTGATGGATCCCCGCAGCGTGCTGGCCGACTTTGGGCTGGTGCTGCCCGACACCACCGAGGTGCGGGTGTGGGATTCCACCGCCGAGGTGCGTTATTTGGTGATCCCCGAGCGGCCTGCTGGCACCCAGGCTTGGGACCAGGCGGCGCTTGCGAGCCTGGTCACCCGCGACAGCATGATTGGCACGGGCCTGGCCCGGCCAGCGCACACCATGGCCAAGCCATCAGGAGCACGCGCATGAACAGCGCCCACGACCTTGGCGGCATGCAAGGCTTTGGGCCGGTTCAGCCCGAAGCCCACGAGCCCCTCTTCCATGCCGAATGGGAACGACAGGCCTTGGGCTTGACCCTGGCCATGGGCGCGACGGGCGCTTGGAACCTCGACGCCATGCGCCATGCCCGCGAGTCCTTGCCCCCGGCCTTTTACCTGAGCGCCTCGTATTACGAGATCTGGCTGGCGGGCTTGCGCCGCATGCTCATTGCCCGTGGCCTGGTGAGCCCCGCCGAATGGGACAGCGGCGTGAGCCAATCCCCCGGGGTTGCCTTGCCGCGTCGCTTGATGGCCAGCCAGGTCGATGCCGCGCTGGCCAAAGGTTCACCCGTGGACCGCCCCGCCCCTCAAGACCCCCGCTTTGCCGTGGGCGAGCGGGTGCGCACGCGCCACCTGCACCCCAGCGGCCACACCCGCTTGCCGCGCTACGCACGCGGGCGCACTGGCGTGGTGGTGCGTGTGCAAGGCCACCACCTGTTTGCCGACGCCCATGCCCAGCAAGCACCCGGCGAGCCCGAGGCCGCAGCCTGGTTGTATGCCGTGCGCTTTGAGGCCAGCGAGCTGTGGGGCGAATCGGCTCACCCGCGCGACGTGATGCACCTAGACGTGTGGGAACCCATGCTGGTGGCCGCGCCATGACGCCAAGCAACGCCAAGGCCACCCTGGCCGAGATCGCCGCGCACTGCGCACAGGGCTTTGCCTTGCCCCCTAGCGCCGACGACGAACAGGTGTTTGCCGAGCCCTGGCAAGCCCAGGCTTTTGCCACCACCGTGGCCTTGCATCAGCAGGGTTGCTTCAGCTGGGGCGAATGGGCAGAGGCTTTGTCTGCCGCCATCGCCCGCGCCCAAGCCCAAGGCGGGCACGACGACGGGCGCGACTACTACCTGCACTGGCTCGATGCGCTCGAGCAACTGGTCCAGGCCAAAGGCCTGGCGCAAGGCCAGCAACTTGCAGCCTTGGCGCAGGCTTGGTCCGACGCGGCAGAGGCCACGCCCCACGGACAACCCATTGAGTTGTCGGCAGAGCGGGTGGGCGAGGCGATCAAGCCCTCGCGCTGAGGTTCACGCGTCGTTCAGGTGCGGACCAATGAGGCCCGCGAGTTCGAACATGCCCACCTTGTCTTTGCCCAGCACGGCCTTGAGCTTGGCGTCAGCGAGGATTTGTCGCTTGTCCTTGGGGTCTTGCAAGCCCTGGGCTTTGATGTAGTCCCACAGCTGTTTCATGACCTCGGTGCGGCTGGTGGGGGCGTCGCCAATCACCGCAGCCAGGGCTGCGCTAGGGCGCTTGTTGGCGCTTTGGGCTTTGGCTGCGCGTTTGGCGGGGGCTTTCTTGGCCGCTGTTTTGGTGGCGGCCTTGGGGGTCTTGCCTGCGGCCTTGGCGGCGGTTTTGCCCGCTGCCTTGGCGGGCACGGCCGCTTTGCCCGCCGGGGTTTTGCGTGGGTACTTGCTGGGCTCGAATTCAAATGCCACCTTGTCGGCCTCGGCATCCCACTTGAGGCGGGCTTTGAAGGCGCGTCGCGTGCGCATGGAGATGAACTTCTCCAGCAAGTCGGTCTGGCCTTGCGTGAGCAGCTTGGTCATTTGCTCGGGCTCGATGGGCTGCTGCAGGATGATGCGCCCGCTCTTGAAGGTGCAGCTGGGCGTGGCCTGCGCATGCGTGGGCACGCTGCGCTCGCACACATAGTTGCTGCCATGGGCATGCACGCCGCCGCCGCAGCGTGGGCAAGTGCCCAGTGCGGGCGAGGCGCTCAGGTCCACCAGCTCGCCGGTGTCGCCGTCCTGGCCGTTGTCGCCAAAGTCAAACTCCAGCTTCCAGTTCTTGGCCTCCTCGTCGAACTTGAGCGCGAGCTCGGCGGTGAACGGCCAGCCGGCCTTGGAGCGAAAGCCTTCGAGCGGCCCGACGCGCTTGTCGCGCAGGAACTGTTCCACCTCGGCCAGCTCGAAGGTGCGCCCGCCGGGGGTCTTGCCAAACGAGAAGCCGCAGCCTTCGCCCTCACCCTGGGCACCGGTGCAGCCGTAGCGGCGGTAGTTTTCCTTGACCACGCCGCCGCAGTTGGGGCAGGGCACGCTCAGGGTGGCGTAGTCACCGGGGACGGTGTCGCGGTCGTATTCCTTGGCCTTTTTGACGATGTGCTCGGTCATGGCCTGGATCTCGCGCATGAAGGCCTCGCGCGAGAGCTGGCCTTTTTCCATCATCGACAGCTTGTGTTCCCACTCGCCGGTGAGGTCAGCGCGGGTGAGTTCTTCCACCTCCAGCCCCCGCAGCAGGGTCATGAGCTGGAAGGCCTTGGCGGTGGGAATGAGTTCCTTGCCTTCGCGCAGCATGTATTTTTCGGTGAGCAGGCCCTCGATGATGGCCGCGCGCGTGGCGGGTGTGCCCAGGCCTTTGTCGGACATGGCCTCGCGCAGTTCCTCGTCTTCGACTTGCTTGCCCGCGCCCTCCATCGCGCCCAGCAGCGTGGCCTCCGAATAGCGCGCCGGTGGGCGGGTGTGCAAGGCCTTGAGTTCAGCCTGGCTCAGCTGTGCGCTGGTGGCGCCATTGAGCGGGGTGAGCACCTTGTCCTGGTCCTCTTCGCTGTCGGCCTCGGCGCTCTTGCCGTAGACGCGCATCCAGCCCGGCTCCTTGAGCACGCGGCCGGTGGTCTTGAAGTGCTGGGCTTTGCCCAAGGCCTGCACCTTGCTGATGCGCGTGGTGTCGAGGAATTGCGCGGGGGGGAAAAACGCCGCGATGAAGCGCTTGACCACAAAGTCGTAGAGCTTGAACTCGGCCTCGCTCAGGCCGCTGGGCACTTCGCCCGTAGGGATGATGGCAAAGTGGTCGCTGACCTTGCTGTTGTCAAAGATTTTCTTGCTGGGCTTGATGTAGCCCTGTGCCAGGGCTTCTTTGGCATGGGGCATCACTGTGGCGTAGCCTGACTTGGCCAGCGCCGAGGCGGTTTGCTGCACGGTGGCCAGGTAGTCCTCGGGCAAGTGCTTGGAGTCGGTTCGGGGGTAGGTCAGCGCCTTGTGCCGTTCATAGAGGCTTTGCGCCAGCGCCAAGGTGGTCTTGGCCGAGAAACCAAACCGGTTGTTGGCCTCGCGCTGCAAGGTGGTGAGGTCAAAGAGGCCGGGCGAGCCCTTGCTGCTGGGCTTGCTCTCTTCACTGACTTCGGCGCGTTGCCCAGAGACGGCCTGTGCCAAGGCTTGCGCCTGCTCCAGCGTCCACAGGCGCTCTTCCTTCAACTCGGGGTCATCGGCGGACTTGCGGTGCTCGGGGTTGAACCAGCGCCCGGCATATTCGCCATGGGGCAGCGCAAACTGGGCGTGGATCTCCCAATAGGGGCGGCTCACAAACTGGCGGATGAGTTGCTCGCGGTCCACCACCAGGCTCAGCGTGGGCGTTTGCACCCGCCCCACGGTGGTGAGGAAAAAGCCGCCATCGCGCGAATTGAAGGCGGTGAAGGCGCGCGTGCCGTTGATGCCCACCAGCCAATCGGCCTCGGAGCGGCTGCGCGCGGCGTCGGCAAGACCCGCCATGTCTTTCTCGGAACGAAGTTGTTCAAAGCCGTCGCGGATGGCCTGAGGCGTCATGGACTGCAGCCACAGGCGCTGCACGGGCTTGCCCAGGCCTTTGGCGCCGCCTGCGTACTGGGCGATGAGGTTGAAGATCAACTCGCCCTCGCGCCCCGCGTCACAGGCATTGATGAGCTTGGCCACATCCTTGCGTTTGGCTTGTTTGACCACCGCATTGAGGCGCGACTTGGTTTTCTCCACGGGCTTCAAGTCAAAGTGAGGCGGCAGCACGGGCAAATGGGCAAAGCTCCACTTGCCGCGCTTGACGTCATAGGCCTCGGGGGCCTGGATCTCCACCAGGTGACCCACCGCGCTGGTGATCACGTAGGCGTCGTTTTCAAAATGGTCGTCATGCTTTTCAAATTTGCCGCTGGTGGGCGTGAGGGCACGCACCAAATCCTGGGCCACAGACGGCTTTTCGGCGATCACCAAGGTTTTGCTCATGAGCTGGTTTCCAGTTGTTCAATCCACACACAGTCGGGCTGTGCCTACAATGCGGCCTCGCGCGCAGGCGCGCGCGCCCACGCGCACACGCACGCACGCGTGCACATGAATTCAACTTATCAGGTTTTTTGGTGAAGCCGCAAACTGCCCCCCCTACCCCCCGCCGCACCCGATCCACTTCCTCTGCCAAGCGCTCCGCGGCTGGCGCTGACACGCGCCGCATTCAGGTGCGCCGCTCCGGCGTGCATGGCAAGGGCGTCTTTGCCCTCAAACCCATTGCAGCGGGCGAGACCCTCATCGAGTACGTGGGGGAGCTCATCACCTGGAAGGAGGCCTTGCGCCGCCATCCGCATGACCCGAGCGACCCCAACCACACCTTCTACTTCCACATCGACGATGGCCATGTCATCGACGCCTTGTATGGCGGCAACGCCTCGCGCTGGATCAACCATTCCTGTGACCCCAATTGCGAGGCCGACGAGGTCGAGGGTCGCGTGTTCATCAAGGCCTTGCGCCGCATCCGTGCGGGCGAAGAGCTCAACTACAACTATGGCCTGGTGCTCGACGGCCCCATCACCGCCAAGGAGCGCGCCGAATACCCCTGCTGGTGTGGCGCCGCCCAATGCCGGGGCACCATGCTCAGTGCCAGCGTCAAAGCCCCGTCGCGCAAACGCACCAAGAAGGCGTGAGCCCATGGCGGCGGGTGTGTCCTTGCGCTGGCCTGCCGAAGACCTCTGGCAAGCCCTCAGCCCCCAGTGGCCCGGTTTTTCGGTGGAGGTGGTGGCCGACATCGACTCCACCAACGCCGAGCTCATGCGCAGGGCGCGCGCGCCCGATCTGCCCCCCACGCTCCTGGTGGCCGAACACCAGCAGGCCGGTCGCGGCCGTCTAGGCCGCACCTGGCACAGTGCGCCGGGCGAGAGCCTCATGATGTCGCTGGGTTTGACCCTGCAGCCCGCCGCCTGGACGGGCTTGTCGCTGGTGGTGGGCGTGGTGCTGGCCGAGGTGCTGGACCCCAATCTTCAATTGGGCATTGGCCTCAAGTGGCCTAACGACGTATGGGCGATGCCCCGCCAAGGCCAGGCCGGGCCTAGAAAGCTGGCGGGCATCCTCATCGAGACGGTGCTCCAGGGTCGCGAACCGGGGCGGGTGGTGATTGGCATTGGTTTGAACGTGCGCACCCCGGACCCCTTGGCAGCGGGCCACGCGGGCTTTCGCACCCCGCCCGTGGGTTTGGCCGACCTGGGCGACGCGCGCAGCGCCCCCGAGTGCCTGGCCGCCATCGTGCCCGTGCTGATGCAGGCGCTGCGGCAATTCGAGCAAACCGGGTGGGAGCCCTGGCGAACGCGCTACCATGCGCGCGATGTGCTCCGGGGACGGGCGGTTCGCCTCAGCGATGGGCGCGAAGGCCAGGCTCTGGAGGTGGACGAGCAAGGCGCTTTTCGCCTGGCCACGCCGCAAGGCGTGGTGAGCGTGCATGGCGATGAGGTGTCCTTGAGCGGGGTTGATGTTTCAAAAGGGCGAGAACAATGACCGCACTGCGGTGGATCGCGTTGGGGGTGATGCTGGGGCTCAATCTGGCCGTGGCCGCATGGCTGCTGGGCTGGTCGTCCTGGATGCCCTTTCCCCATGAGTCCCCGCGCGAGCCCCAGCGCACCCAGCAGGAATTGCGCGCCAACGCCGTGAACGTGCTGCCCTCATCCAACCCCCCTGCGGTCCACAATCCTGCCCACAACCCTGAATGACAACGGCCTCAATGGCCCCGGAGACCCCGACATGAACCTCACCCTTTACTTTGGCCCTGGCGCCTGTTCCTTCATTCCCCATGTCATGCTCGAGGCCAGTGGCCATGCCTATGAGCCGCACTTGGTCAAGCTGCACAAAGGCGAGCAGCGCGAGGCCGAATTCCTCAAGCTCAACCCCAATGGTCAGGTGCCGGTGCTGGTGCACGACGGCCAGGCCATCACCCAGATCGTAGCGATTGCCCTGCACCTCGATGGCCTCTTTCCCGACAAAGGCTTCTTGCCCGCCCAAGGCCTGGCGCGCACCCGTGCGCTGGAATTGCTGGCCTGGATGAACAACACCTTGCATGCGACCTTTACCCACGTGTTCATGCCGGGCAAGTTCACCAGCGATGAAGCCGCGCAGGCCGGCATCAAGGCCACCGCGCAAGCCCAGTACGCCAAGCTGCTCACCCGCTTGCAGGAACAGGTCGACGAGCGCCTGAGCTCGGGGCAGCCCTGGCTCGCGGGCGATCACATCGGCCCCCTGGATGCCTATGTGCTGACCTTGTTGCGCTGGGGCACGATTGCCGGCATCAACCCCGAGCTCTACCCCTCGATGTGGGCGTTTGTGCAGCGCGTGGCAGCCGAGCCGGCTGTGGCGCGCGTCATCGAGCGCGAACGCCTCGCGCTCAACCTCTACAAACCCGCCTGAGGGGCTGACGCGTTGGCCGTGCGCAGGCCTGAGCATGGGAATCGCACACTGAATCGCGCGCCCGCTGGCGTGTGCCCGGCGTGGGCATCGTCCACGCGCACCGTGGCGCCGTGCTTGTGCGCGATCTCGCGCACGATGGGCAGGCCTAGCCCCGTGCCATCCACCTCGTTGCCCAGGGCGCGATAGAAGGGCTCAAAAATCGCCTCCCGCTCCTGAGGCGAAATCCCTGGCCCGTTGTCCTCCACTTGCAGGCTCACCCATTGCCCCAGCGGGTCGCTCACCGTGCGCACCGTCACCATGCCCTGACGCTCGGCGTTGGACGGCGTGTAGTGAATGGCGTTTTCAATCAGGTTGCGAATCAGCTCCTTCAGCAAGGTGGGGTTGCCCAGCAATTGCGCGTTGGGCGAGTCGGGCTCCAGCCCTTCATAGCCCATGTCGATGCCATGGTCCAGGGCTTGCGGCAAGCAATCGAGCACCATCTCCTGAGCCAGTTTGACCAGATCGCAACTTTGCATGCCTTGCAGCAGCAAGCCGCTTTCGGCACGCGCCATGGACAAGAGCTGGTTGACGGTGCGGGTGGCGCGCACACTGGCGCGGCCGATGTGGTGCAGCGACTGCTTGAGGTCCTCGGGGCTGGCTGACTCGCGCAAGGCCAGGTCGGCTTGCATGCGCAAGCCCGCCAGCGGTGTTTTGAGCTGATGGGCGGCATCGGCGAGAAAGCGCTTCTGATTCGCGATGGAGTCCTTGAGCCGCATGAGCAAATCGTTCATGGACGACACCAGCGGCGCCACTTCGGTGGGCACGGAACTGGCGTCCAGCGGGCTGAGGTCATCGGGCTTGCGGTGACGAATGCGCGCCTCCAGGCGGCTCAAGGGCTTGATGCCCCGGATGAGCGCGAGCCACACCAGCAGCACGGCCAGCGGCAGGATGAAAAACTGGGGCAGCATCACGCCCTTGATGATCTCGGTGGCCAGCACGGAGCGCTTTTCCAGCGTCTCGGCCACTTGCACCAGGCTGTGCATGGGCGAGAGCGGATCGGGCTGCACCCAGATGTAGGCCACGCGCACCACATTGCCATTGAGCCGGTCGTCGCGCAGGCGTACGGTGCCCACCGTCATGGCTTCGCTTTCGTCAGGCAAGGGCAGGTTGGGCTCGCCGCTGAGCAGCTCACCCCGGTTGCCCAGGACCTGATAAAAAATCATGTCCACATCGTCAGCGCGCAGGATCTCGCGCGCGGGCAGGGGCAGGTTGAGCACCAGTTGGCTTTGCTCCACCCGCACAAGCTGAGCCAAGGCCATGGCGTTGTATTCCAGGGCGCGATCAAACGGCTTGCCCGCAATGCTTTGCGCCACCAGCCAGGTGAGCACCAGGCTCACGGGCCACACGAGCAGCAGCGGGGTGAGCATCCAGTCCAGGATCTCACCAAACAAGGACCGCTGGTCTTTGTTGGAGGCGGAGTCGGTCATGCGCGAGGACAGCGAACCAGGCCGGGCGCTCAGCCGGGGATCTTTTCGAGACAGTAGCCCAGGCCGCGCACCGTGGCGATGCGGATGGGGCCTTTTTCGATCTTTTTGCGCAGGCGATGGATGTAGACCTCGATGGCGTTGTTGCTCACCTCTTCGCCCCATTCGCACAGGCGCTCCACGAGCTGATCCTTGCTCACCAGGCGCCCCGAGCGTTGCAACAGCACCTCCAGCAAGCCCAGCTCCCGCGCCGAGAGTTCGACCATGCGGCCATCGATGGTGGCCACACGCCCAGTCTGGTCGTAGACCAGCGGGCCGTGCTTGATGGTGTTGCTTGAACTGCCCATGCCGCGTCGCGTGAGCGCTCGCACGCGCGCTTCGAGCTCTTGCAGGGAAAAGGGCTTGGCCATGTAGTCGTCGGCACCCAGGTCCAGGCCCTTGACCCGCTCTTCGACGCCATCGGCGGCGGTGAGGATGAGCACGGGCAGCGCATTGCCCCGGTCACGCAGGCGCTTGAGGACTTCGAGGCCATGCATGCGCGGCAGCCCCAGATCCAGGATCAGCAAGTCAAATTCAGCCGAGGTCATGAGGGCGGCATCGGCCTCGGTGCCCGAGGCCACATGGTCCACCGCTGCGCCCGATGCGCGCAAGGTGCGCAACAGCCCATCTGCCAAAACCTGGTCGTCTTCAGCAATCAGGATGCGCATGGTGAATTCCCCTCTGTGTGGCCTTGAAAAAGACGCGGTCTTGTCTGGGACATTCTAGGCGCGCAGGGGGGGATGAAGCACCGTTCAAACCCCAATCAGGTCTGCACATAACTCTCCAGCCCCATCTGCACCACCCAGGCCACTTGCTCGCCCACGGCCTCGCGAAATTCGGCGCTGGCTTGCGCCACGGCCCGCTCAAAGGCCTGCAACCACTGCAAGCCGGCCGCGGTGAACACGATGCGCCGCGCACGCGAGTCGGCGGGGTCGCTGTCGCGTTGCACCAAGCCCCAGGCTTCACATTGCTTGACCAAGTCGCCCATGGCCTGCTTGCTCATGCCGGCGGACTCGGCCAGGTCGGTCAGGCGCGCACCCTCATGCGGCAAATGCCGGGTGATGTGGATGTGGGCGGCGCTCACCTGGCCGCGTGCGGCGAGGTTGGACAAGGCCAGCGGGACGTCCACCGAATGCGCCATGAGGTAGAGCACCCGGTCGTCAAAGCGGCGCAAGGCCTCGCCCAGGAGCCGCCCCAGGTGGGCTTCGCGCCAGTCGGCCGGGCTGGGTGAGGGGGTGAGATGGGGCATGCCTAGATAGTAAGGCAAACTGACCATAAAACACCTTGTTTTCGTTTTATTCCACGTTACAGTCCTGTTCATTCATCCAGTCCTGCACTGGATGCAGATTCAAAAAATTGTCTAACCCTCTGATTCAAAAGGACTCATCATGGACGCAGCTGTCAAATCCGCCAACACCGAAAAAGCCAAAGCCTTGCAGGCCGCCCTGGCACAAATCGAGAAACAGTTCGGCAAGGGCACCATCATGCGCCTGCGCGAAGGCGAGGCCATCGAAGACATCTCGGTGGTCTCCACCGGCTCCCTGGGCCTGGACATCGCCTTGGGCGTGGGCGGTCTGCCCCGTGGCCGCGTGATCGAGATTTACGGCCCGGAGTCCTCTGGCAAGACCACGCTGACCCTGCAAGTCATCTCCGAAATGCAAAGGATCGGAGGCACCTGCGCCTTCGTGGATGCCGAGCATGCGCTCGATGTGCAGTACGCCCAAAAGCTGGGCGTGAATTTGCAAGACCTGCTCATTTCCCAACCCGACACCGGCGAGCAGGCGCTGGAGATCGTTGACAGCCTGGTGCGCTCCGGCGCCGTGGACCTCATCGTGATTGACTCCGTGGCCGCCCTCACCCCCAAGGCCGAACTCGAAGGCGACATGGGCGACTCCCTGCCCGGTTTGCAAGCGCGCCTCATGAGCCAAGCGCTGCGCAAGCTCACCGCGACCATCAAGAAAACCAACTGCACGGTCATCTTCATCAACCAGATCCGCATGAAGATCGGTGTGATGTTTGGCAGCCCCGAGACCACCACCGGCGGCAATGCGCTCAAGTTCTATGCCTCGGTTCGCATCGACATCCGTCGCACCGGCACGATCAAAAAAGGCGACGAAGCCATCGGCAATGAAACCAAGGTCAAGGTGGTCAAAAACAAGGTGGCACCTCCGTTCAAGACGGCCGAATTCGACATCCTTTTTGGCGAAGGCATCTCGCGCGAAGGCGAAGTCATCGACATGGGGGTCAATGCCCGCATCGTCGACAAATCCGGTGCCTGGTACGCCTACAACGGCGAAAAAATCGGCCAAGGTCGTGACAATGCCCGGGAGTTTTTGCGCGAGAACCCCCAGCTGGCCGCCGAGATCGAAAACAAGGTGCGCGAGGCCGTGGGCGTGCGCGCACTCAATGCCACCGTGGACGACGAGCTCCACATGGATGACGAAGGCGACGAGGCTTGACCCCAACGCCGGTCAGTCTCAAGGGGCGGGCCTTGCGCCTGCTCAGCCAGCGGGATCACACCCGAGCCGAGCTCGAACGCAAGCTCGGTCCGCTGGAGACGCAACCCGGCGAGCTGGCCGGAGTGCTCGATGAGCTCGAGCGCAAGGGCTTCATCCATGAACAACGGGTGGTCGAGTCCCACCTCAATCGGCGCGCCACCAAACTGGGAGCCAGCCGGTTGCGCCAGGAGCTGCTGGCCAAAGGGGTGAGCCCACAAGCCGTGCAAGAGGCCCTGAGCACGCTCGGGGGCAGCGAGACCCAGCGTGCGCAAGACGTGTGGGCGCGCAAATTCGGCCAGCCGCCCGCCACCCCCCAAGACCGGGCCAAGCACGCCCGCTTCCTCATGAGCCGGGGGTTTTCTGCCGAGGTCGTCAAACGCGTGCTGCAGGCCGCTCAACATCGCGACGAATGACGCTGGGCGTGGGCTTGGCCAGCGTCCAAGCCCTTGCCATGGGCGGTTTGTCACGGAATCGTCACAAATGCTGGATAGGGTAGAGGCTGTCGCAACCTGATTGCGAAGTCATCCTGTTCATCACAAAGGACTGTTCATGCGTGCTTCCACCCTCCAACGTCTTTTTTGCGCCGCTGCCCTGGCGCTGGGCTTGAACGCCTCGGCTGCCGAAATCACCGGCGCAGGCGCGACCTTCCCCTACCCCATCTACGCCAAGTGGGCTGAGGCCTACAAGAAAGAAACCGGCGTAGGCCTCAATTACCAGTCGATTGGTTCCTCCGGTGGGGTCAAGCAGATCCGCGCCAAAACCGTGGCCTTTGGCGCTTCGGATGCCCCGCTCAGTGCAGATGACCTCAACAAGGACGGCATGGTGCAGTTCCCCGCCATCATTGGCGGCACGGTCCCGGTCTACAACCTCGAGGGCATTGCCCCCGGCGCCATCAAGATCACGGGCGAGGTGCTGGCCGAGGTGTTCATGGGCACCATCACCAAGTGGAACGACCCCAAAATCGTGGCCCTCAATGCCGGCGTGAAGCTGCCTGACCTGGCCATCACGGTGGTGCACCGCGCCGATGGCTCTGGCACCACCTTCAACTTCACCGACTACCTCTCATCGGTGAGCAAGGCCTGGGCTGACAGCGTTGGCAAAGGCGCCGCGGTCAAATGGCCTGCCGCATCATCGATGGGCGGCAAAGGCAACGAAGGTGTGGCGGCCAATGTCATGCGCATCAAGGGCGCAGTGGGTTATGTGGAATATGCCTACACCAAGAAAAACAACATGCCCTACATGATGATCATGAACAAGGACGGCAAGTACGTTGGCCCTGACGACAAAACCTTTGAAGCCGCCGCAGCGGGTGCAGACTGGTTCTCGGTGCCGGGCATGGGCTTGTCCATCGTCAATCAAAAGGGCGCCCAAAGCTGGCCCATCACCACGGCCTCGTTCATCCTGATGTACAAAAACCCAGCCGACAAGGCAACCTCCAACGAGGTGCTCAAGTTTTTTGACTGGTCCTTCAAGAACGGCAAGAAAATGGCCATCGATCTGGATTACGTGCCCCTGCCTGATTCATTGACCAAACAAATCCGGGAAAAGGTCTGGTCCCAGATCAAATGAGCAAAGCCAGAGAGAATCCAGGTTTTGATGATGTCGACCAGCCTTGACATGCCAACCCCATTGATCGAGTCCCCCCAAGCCGCCAGCGTGGACAAGTCCAGGCAGGCGGTGTCGCGTCGCCAGCGCATCCAGGATTTCTTCTTTCACAAGATCACCTGGTTTTTCTCGATGCTGGTGTTGGTGGCGCTCATTGGGATCTTGGTGTCGCTGCTGGCCAATGCCTGGCCGACATTCAGCCGCTTTGGCTGGGAATTCATCTGGCGGGTGGAATGGGACGTGGCCAACGAAGAGTTTGGCGCGGCCATTGCCATCGTGGGCACGCTCATCAGCGCTGCCATCGCCCTGGTGATTGCCGTGCCCCTGTCCTTTGGCATTGCGGTCTTCCTCACCGAGACCTGTCCGGTGTGGCTGCGCCGCCCCATGGGCACGGCGGTGGAGTTGCTCGCGGCAGTGCCCTCCATCATTTATGGCATGTTTGGCTTGTTCATTTTTGCGCCGCTCTTTGCCGACTATGGCCAGCCGGCCTTGCAGTCCACGCTGGGTCAAATGCCCTTGATTGGTCCCTTGTTTGGTGGCGCAATGAACGGCATTGGCATGCTGGCGGCGGGGCTGATCCTGTCGTTCATGGTCTTGCCCTTCATCACCGCTGTGATGCGCGATGTGTTTGCCATCGTCCCGCCGGTGCTGCGCGAATCGGCCTATGGCCTGGGCTGCACCACCTGGGAGGTGGTGCGCAACATCGTGCTGCCCTACACCCAAAAAGGGGTGATCGGCGGCATCATGCTGGGCTTGGGTCGCGCGCTGGGTGAAACCATGGCCGTGACCTTTGTGATTGGCAACTCCAACCGCTTGTCGGCCTCGCTGTTTGCACCGGGCACGTCCATTGCCTCGACCTTGGCCAATGAATTTGGCGAAGCCCAGGACTTTCACATCTCCACCCTGTTTGCGCTGGGCTTGCTGCTCTTTGTGATCACCTTTGTGGTGCTGTCAGCCGCCAAGATCATGATCGTGCGCGCCGAGCGCGCCAAGGGGCTCAAGACATGAACCCGGCCCTGTATCGCAAGCGTCAACTCATCAATCGACTGGGGCTGACCCTCTCCATGCTGGCCATGGCCTTGGGCTTGTTTGTGCTGCTGTGGATTTTGTTCGTGCTCTTTAAAAACGGGCTCTCTGCGCTGGACTGGAACCTCTTCACGCAAAGCACACCCGCACCGGGCACAGATGGCGGGGGCTTGCTCAACGCCATCGTGGGCAGCGCCCTGATGGTGGGCTTTACTGCCCTCATCAGCACGCCCATTGGCATCCTCGCCGGGATCTACCTTGCCGAATATGGCGATCAAAGCCGCATGGCCAGCATCACGCGATTCGTGACCGACATCATGTTGTCAGCCCCATCCATCGTGCTGGGTCTGTTTGTGTATGCGCTGGTGGTCGCACACCTGGGCCATTTCTCAGGCTGGGCGGGCACGCTGGCCTTGTCCCTGATTGCGGTACCGGTGGTGGTGCGCACCACCGAGAACATGCTCAGGTTGGTGCCGGGCAGTTTGCGGGAAGCGGCGTTTGCACTGGGTGCGCCCCGCTGGAAGGTGGCGACCATGGTCACCTTGCGTGCGGCCAGAGCCGGTGTGATCACGGGGCTGCTGCTGGCCCTGGCGCGCATCAGTGGAGAAACAGCGCCGTTGCTGTTCACGGCACTCAACAATCAGTTTTTCTCGGTCAACATGTCGGGTCCCATGGCCAACCTGCCCGTGGTGATTTTCCAGTTCGCCATGTCACCCTATGACAATTGGGTGCGACTGGCCTGGGGCGGTGCTTTGCTCATCACCCTCACGGTGTTGACCCTCAACATCATTGCGCGCGTGCTGTTTCGCGACAAGGCCAAGGCTTAAAGGATTTCCATGTCGATTTCGCAACCCCTTTCCGCATCTGAAGCAACCCGCCACCCGGCTGTGCCCAATGCCATCGAGGTGCGCGGGCTGAATTTCTTTTATGGGCAATTCCAGGGGCTCAAGAACATCCACCTCGACATTGCCGAGCACAAAGTCACGGCCTTCATTGGTCCCTCGGGTTGCGGCAAATCGACCTTGTTGCGCACTTTCAACCGCATGTACAGCCTCTACCCCGGCCAGCGGGCAGAGGGACAGATCAGCCTCTATGGCAAAGACATTTTGTCGCCCCGCCAGGACTTGAATTTGCTGCGCGCGCAAGTGGGCATGGTGTTTCAAAAGCCCACGCCTTTTCCCATGTCCATCTACGACAACATCGCCTTTGGCGTGCGCCTGTATGAAAACCTCAGCCGCTCGGACATGGATGACCGCGTGGAATGGGCCTTGACCAAGGCCGCCATCTGGGAAGAGGTCAAGGACAAGCTGGGCCAAAGCGGTTTGTCGCTCTCCGGTGGGCAGCAGCAGCGTTTGTGCATTGCGCGCACCGTGGCGGTCAAGCCCAAGGTCATCTTGCTCGATGAGCCCACCTCGGCGCTGGATCCCATCTCCACCGCCAAAGTCGAAGAGCTGATGCATGAACTCAAAAGCGACTACACCGTCGCCATCGTGACGCACAACATGCAGCAAGCAGCGCGCGTCTCCGATTTCACCGCCTACATGTATTTGGGGGAGCTGGTGGAATTTGGTCGCACCGACGAGCTGTTCCTCAAGCCTCAGCGCAAGGAAACCGAGGACTACATCACCGGCCGATTTGGCTGAGCATCAGGTTGAGGTTTTGTACGGCTGCGCCGCTAGCGCCTTTGCCCAGGTTGTCCAGGCGCGCAATCACCACCGCATGGCGCTGGGCCTCGTTGGCAAAAACGCGCAACTCCATGGTGTCTGAACCTGCCAGGGCGGTGGCATCGAGCTTGAAGTCCTCGGTGGGGGGCAGCACTTTGACCCAGGGCGTGGCGGCCTCATTGGTCCTGGCGTAGTGGGCCACCAGGGCATCGTGCAGATCGCTCGCGCGCGGCTTGCCGGGGAGCCGATCCAGGTGCAGGGGCAGGTGAACCAGCATGCCTTGAGCGAACTGACCAACCGCTGGGATGAACAAGGGCCTGGCCTTGAGGCCGCTGTGGGCCATGATTTCTGGCACATGCTTGTGGGTCAGCGCCAGCGCATAGTCCTCATGGGGTGCGCCCTGGCCCGACTCGTAGGCTTCAATCATGCTGCGCCCGCCGCCGCTGTAGCCGCTCACGCTGGGCAGGCTCACGCCAAAGTCGGCCGGGATCAATCCGGCATCGACCAAGGGGCGCAACATGGCCACGGCCCCAGTGGCATAGCAACCGGGGTTGGACACGCGCGCTGCGCGGGCAATGGCTTCGCGCTGGCCAGCCGAGAGTTCGGCAAAGCCATACACCCAATCGGCGTGGATTCTGTGGGCGGTGGAGGCATCAATGAGGCGCGGACGCTGCCCCTGGGGGAGGGCGGCCACCATGGCGGCCGATTCACGGGCGGCATCGTCGTGCAAACACAAGATCACCACATCGGCCTGGGCCATGAGGTCGCGCTTGGCCTCGGGGTCTTTGCGCCGGGCAGGATCGATGCGCAGCAACTCGATGCCGCTTTGCCCGGCCAGCCGTTCACGGATTTGCAAACCCGTGGTGCCAGCCTCGCCGTCGATGAATACATTGGCCATGGGAAATTTGTCAGTTTGAGTGCAGGTTCGTGTTTACCCTCATGATACATTTCTCGCCGGAATTGCCAATGGCAAGCCTGAGGGCGCGGCAGCGCATGCGATCCAACATCGACTCATCGCTTCAGAAGAGAAACAACCCATGAAGATTCACGAGTACCAAGGCAAGGAAATCTTGCGTCATTTTGGCGTGCCAGTTCCCCGTGGCATTGCAGCGTTCACAGTTCAAGAAGCCGTTGAGGCGGCGCAAAAGCTGGGCGGGCCGGTTTGGGTGGTCAAGGCCCAAATTCACGCAGGCGGACGTGGCAAGGGCGGCGGTGTGAAGGTGGCCAAGTCGGTGGACGAGGTCAAGCAGCTGTCCGGGCAAATTCTGGGCATGCAGCTCAAGACCCATCAGACGGGTCCTGCAGGTCAGAAAGTGCGTCGCCTCTACATCGAAGAAGGCGCGGACATCAAGAAAGAGTATTACGCCTCCATCGTGACCGACCGCGCCAGCCAGAAAGTGGCCCTCATCGCCTCAAGCGAAGGCGGTATGGACATTGAAGAAGTGGCGCACAAGACGCCCGAAAAAATCATCACCGAGCTGATCGACCCCCTCACCGGGCTGAGCCAAGCGCAAGCCCTCAAGGTTGCTCAAGGCGTTGGCCTTGCCGGCCATTCGGCTGAGCAGGCGGCCGATGTCTTCCAAAAGCTCTACACCTGTTACATGCAAACCGATGCCTCGCTGGTGGAGATCAACCCCCTCAACTGCGACAGCAAGGGCAACATCGTTGCCCTGGATGCGAAATTCAATTTCGATTCCAACGCCCTCTTCCGTCACCCTGACATCGTGGCTTTGCGCGATCTGGATGAAGAAGATCCTGCCGAGATCGAGGCCTCCAAGTTTGACCTGGCCTACATCAGCCTGGACGGCAACATCGGCTGCCTGGTCAACGGCGCAGGCCTGGCCATGGCCACCATGGACACCATCAAACTCTTTGGTGCCGAGCCGGCCAACTTCCTTGACGTGGGCGGCGGCGCCACCCCCGAGAAGGTCACCGAAGCTTTCAAGATCATGCTCAAGAACCCTAAGGTCAAGGCCATTTTGGTCAACATCTTTGGCGGCATCATGCGTTGCGACACCATCGCAACGGGCGTGATCACCGCTTGCAAAGCGGTCAACCTCAGTGTGCCCCTGGTGGTGCGCATGAAGGGCACCAACGAAGAGTTGGGCAAAAAGATGCTGGCCGAGTCTGGCCTGCCCATCATCAGCGCCGACACCATGGCCGAAGCGGCCCAGAAAGTCGTTGCCGCCGTCAAGGCCTGAGCCCCACCTGATCAGGAAACCATCATGTCCATCTTCATCAACAAAGACACCAAAGTCATCACCCAGGGCATCACCGGTAAAACCGGTCAGTTCCACACTGAAAAGTGCCAGGAATATGCCAATGGCAAACACTGCTTCGTCGCTGGCGTGAACCCCAAAAAAGCGGGCGAAAAAATCTTTGACATTCCCATTTATGCCAGCGTCAAGGAAGCCGCCAGCCAGACGGGCGCCACGGTGTCGGTCATTTACGTGCCGCCTGCCGGTGCGGCTGCAGCCATCTGGGAAGCCGTCGAGGCCGATCTGGATCTGGCCATTTGCATCACCGAAGGCATTCCTGTTCGCGACATGCTCGAAGTGCGCAACAAGATGAAAGCCAAGGAAGCCGCTGGCGGCAAGAAAACCCTGCTGCTCGGACCCAACTGCCCAGGCCTCATCACCCCCGATGAAATCAAGATCGGCATCATGCCCGGTCACATCCATAAAAAGGGCCGCATTGGCGTGGTCTCGCGCTCTGGCACCCTGACCTATGAAGCCGTGGCTCAGCTCACCGAGCTCGGGCTGGGTCAGTCCAGTGCCGTGGGCATTGGTGGCGACCCCATCAACGGCCTCAAGCACATCGATGTGATGAAGGCCTTCAACGATGATCCCAACACCGACGCTGTCATCATGATTGGCGAAATTGGTGGCCCCGACGAAGCCGAGGCCGCCCGTTGGTGCAAAGCCAACATGAAAAAGCCCATCGTGGGCTTCATCGCTGGCGTGACGGCCCCTCCGGGCAAGCGCATGGGTCACGCAGGTGCGCTGATCTCTGGCGGCGCCGATACGGCCGACGCCAAATTGGCCATCATGGAAGAGTGCGGCTTCAAGGTCACCCGCAACCCCTCCGAAATGGGGCGTTTGCTGAAAACTTTGATCTAAAGCCCGGCTAAACCCCATTAACATCGGGGTTTTCCTCCAAGCCCGAGGGAACTCGGGCTTTGTGCTTTCTGGGAGACGCACACATGGATTTTTCCAATACAGACTTTTGGGTGGGCTTGCTCAAGATCATCTGGATCAACATCATCCTGTCCGGCGACAACGCCGTGGTGATTGCTTTGGCCGCCCGTTCATTGCCAGCTCACCAGCAGCGAATGGCTGTCCTTTTGGGCTCAGGGGCGGCTGTGGTGCTTCGCATCATCTTGACCTTGGTGGCCGTATGGCTCATGTCCATCCCCTATTTGCAGGTTGTGGGCGGCCTTTTGTTGCTTTGGATTGGCATTCAGTTGTTGCAAGGTGACGGAGATGAGGAGGGTGAGGATGTGACCCAATCCACCCTGATCCAGGCCGTCAAAACCATTTTGATCGCAGACTTGGTGATGAGCCTGGACAACGTGATTGCAGTGGCCGCCGCAGCCAAAGGCTCCATGCTCTTGCTCATCATTGGATTGGCCATCAGCATTCCCCTCGTGGTCTTTGGTTCAACCCTGATGATCCGCCTCATGGAGCGATTCCCCGTGGTCGTGACGCTGGGAGCCGCCCTCATTGGTTGGGTCGCCGGCGAGACCATTTCGTCGGACGCCGTCTTCAAAGGGGTGTTGGCGGAGTGGCCCTGGATGCACTTTGCGGCAGCCGGCTTGGGCGCGGTGATTGTGCTGGGGTGGGGCCGCTTGTCCCGCAAGCACCCCCCCGAAGAGCCTGGGGCAGCCTGAGGCGGTCAATCGCCGAGTGTCACTGACCCCGCTAGGATCAGCTTTTGTTGAACATCACCCTCCTTTGAACTGGAGGGTGACATGGATCTCAATCGTTTCCAATCGCAAAGCCCGCGTTCTGCGGGCTTTTCTCTCATCGAGTTGATGGTGGTGGTGGCCATCTTGGGTGTGCTGGCCTCGTTTGCACTGCCGGCTTATCAAGACTACACCGTGCGCGCGCGTGTGAGCGAAGGCCTGGCGCTGGCCAGTGCGGCCAAGGCCCAGGTGATCGATGTGCTGGGCAGTGCAGCCAGTGCGCCAGCAGGCTATGCGGCGGGGTATTTGCCGCCATCGCCCACCAAGAATGTGGCGAGCATTGCAGTTGAAGCCAATACCGGGGTGATCACCATCACCACCACGGCACTCGCAGGCAACGGCACCCTCAAGCTGGTGCCTTACGTGGGTAGCCCAGACGCTGCCACTGCATTGCCCGATGCCACCACAGCTTTCACGCCACCGGCGGGAGCCAATGTGGGCTGGCGTTGCCTGGCTCAGGGTGCCACAGCGCCAGGCGGCATCAACCTGAGCGCGCCTGCCAGCTTGCAGGCCAAATGGGCGCCAGCCGAGTGCCGATGAGGCTCATTGCTGAACGCAGACCAGGAACTGACCATGGCTGACGCCATTTATAAGACTTAATTCATAGATCAAGGCTCAAAATGCTGAAATGGATCGCAAATGTCATGCTTATTTTGAGAAGTTTGATGATCAAATGAGGGCATCAATCAACTCAAGGACCTTTGATGAAAAACCGTTTGAAGATCAGCTTTGTCATGCTCGCATTGGCGCTCACAGCTTGTGGCTCTTCCGGCCCCGGCTCGACCTTGCTCGAAATGCGCAAGAAGATGTGCGAAGCCAAAAACATCACCCCCATGGTCGAGTACACCGCACCCGAATCACAGGCCGTGATTGGCATGGCTGCAGCCATGTTCAATGACCCGAACAAAGGTCCCAAACTCAAGGCCGACCTGGAAGAGTCTTGCAAGTCCAAGCTGGAAGTGGTGTCTGAAAAGGTCGACGGCGACACGGCATTGGTTCAGCTCAATGATGGCAAAGAACCCACCACGATGAAGAAGATCGATGGGAAATGGAAGATGGTCATCACCAAAAAATGAGTCTGAGGATCGGGCTCATCAGCCTGTTGTCCGTGGTGGCTTTGGCCATTGCCGGACACAGGCTTTTTTATTTCCACCAGCCGTTGGGGATGCAGGTCCAAGGGATAGAAGCCCACCATGGCGACCTCATCTTCAGACAAGGCAAAGGCGTTTGGTCGCCCTATTTTGCGGGCTTGAATTCAAGCACGGGGTTTAGCCATGTGGGCGTGTTGATCCAATCCGGTGAAGGCTTTGACGTTTTACATGCCGATGCAGACGACATCAGCCAGGTCGGAGGGGTGCAAAAAACACCTTTGTCGCAATTTGTGCAGGAGTCACTCACCGTCAAGGTCAAGTCCAATCACATGCCGCAGCAACTCAAAGACACGTTCATCCGTCATCTCGTGCTCATGCATGAACAGCACTTGGCGTTTGACTCGAACTTTGAAATCAACGACAACGGCTCAAGGGTGTATTGCACTGAATATGTATGGCTCGCGGCCATGCGGGCAGGCATCAAAGACCTGGGCGAAGTCATCACCCTGATGGGCAAGGACCTGATCCTGGTTGACTCAATTTACCAGTCGCGCTGGATCAACTGAACGGCTGCGATCGGGTGGACTTTTCGATGGGCCACAGCATGAACGCGCCAGCACACCTTCAACCTGAGATCACGATGTTCGCGGATAGCACCTTGCTGGTCAGCGAGGAGTCGTATTGAGATTGCGTCAGGAACAGGTCATTGCCATCGGTCAGCTCAATGGCAGAGATGGAGTCGACCACAGCCAGCATGTCATCAAAGTAATGCGCGATGTTGTCAGCGGTGTCGGCTACGCGGATGGAGTCCACCGAATTTGCAGCCGAGGACGACACAGCATCTATTGCCAATACATCCGTCAAAGACAGGTGGTAAGACCCATTGGTGATCTTGGAGAGCACATCAGTGCTGGCAGCGAATTGATCTGCTGTGAGAACAATTGGCGCGGTGCTGTCATCGAGGGTCACGCTGGTGAGCTTGTCACTCAATGCCAACACGTCATCAAATGAACCCGAGATGTTGTCGCTGGTATCGCTGATGGCGATGGAGCTCACTTTGGACAAACTGATGGTAAATGGCTCGGTGGCACCCGGATTCAAGGTGATGGCGTCGTAGGTCGCGCTGGGCAAGAGCAGGCTCAGGTTGTCTGTGCTCACCCCTGTGATGCTCAGGCGATAGTCACCCGTGAACTTGGCCAGGGTATCGATCAGATCGTTTGCGCCTGCAAAGTCATTCAAGTCCGATTGAGACATCTCAAGCGGCGCATCGTCGACCGTCACCGCAAGCGAGGTGAATTTGCCTGACAACGCGGCCAGGGTCGACAAAGAAGCATTGATGTTGGAGGTCGTGTCGCTCAACGCAAACCCGACCACATGACTGTCTTGATCAAGGTCGCTTGCATGGGTGATCGATGCATCGCTGACATTGACGCTGTAGGTGTCGATTTTGGTGAAGACATCCGTGCTGCTGCTGTACTGGGTGTAATCCAGCGACATCGCTTCGTCTGGCGTGGCATTGGTGATGCTGGCCAGCTTGGTGAATTGCCCCAGATCCGAGAGATGGTTTGCGATGTTGTCGCTGTCATCGGCAACGGTGAAGCTCACCACCTTGTCATCGATATCCAAGTCAGACGCTTGAGTGACATCAGCGCCAGACACATTCACGGAGTAATTGCCGTCCACAATCTTTGCCAGTGCCGCTTCGTTGCTGCGGTATTGATCCACTGTCATGTCCATGGGTGAGGTAGCCCCGGAGTCGTTCACTTCAATTGAATCAATTTTTGACAGCACGGTGGAAATGGCCCCCAGGCTTGCACGAATGTTGTCCGTGGTGTCTTTCACGGCAATCTGGCTCACCCGGGAATTGGACGCCGTGACAAATGCGCCCGCTGCGCTCACATTGGTCAGTGACACATCAAAGGCATTGGTGATCTTGTTGAGCACGACTTGATTGGCGATCCAATCGCTGTAGCCCAGGGTCAAGGTTTCTGGTGAATCACTGAGTTCGATGGCATTCAACTTTGCCCCAGCCGAAGTCAGATCGCCAAGATGAGCTTGAACGTTGGCTGCCGAATCTGAAATCGTCATGCTGGTGACGCGGCTGTTGCTCACCAGGTCTGCGACATCGCTCACTTGTGCGCCATTGACCTTCAAGCTGTAAGGCCCAACCATCTTGCTCAGTGCGGGATCGAAGTCGACGATTTGCGCAACCGTGAGTTCCAGGGGTTTGGCCACACCCATTTGCGCGATGGATGTCAATTTGCTGTTTGCGCTCAGTTGCGCAAGAGACGATGAGATGTTGTCGCTTCGATCGTAGACGGCAATGGATTGAACATGGGCTTCATTCAACAAACTGGCTGCGTCAGCTGCGGTGGCGTTGCTGACAGACAGCGTGTAGTTGCCGTCGATCTTGTCCAGTGTGGTGCCCACGGTGCTGAATTGGGCCATCGACAACTGAATTGCGTTGGATGCAGCATCTGTGACCGAGATGGCAGTGAGGCCCGATCCGAGTCCATGCAGCGCACTGAGCTTGGCTGAAATTTGATCGGCGGAGTCACTCACCGACACATGTTCAACACGGCCATCGGCAAGCAAATTTTTGGCTTGTGCGGCTTTGACTTCGGTGAGATTGACATGAATGGCATTTTGGAATTTCTTCAACAAAATGGCATTGGAGGCCCACTGGTCCTGAGTCATCTCCATACTGTTAGCGGGGTCGCTTTGCTCTAGGCTCGTGACCTTGGTGCCCAGGCTCGTCAAGGCGCTCAGTTTGTCCAAAATCGCCTCGCCCGTATCCTTGATCGTGATGCTGGCCACGCGAGGATTGGTCAAGGTCGTTGCAGCATCATCCGCACTCACGCCGGTGACGCTCATGCTGTATGCACCTGATATGCAAGCCAGTGCGGCCGCATCCGATGCCAATTGACCTGCAGTGATCTGCACCGTCTTGGGCGGACCAATGAGTCGAATGGCAATGGGCACCGTGCGACCTTGGCTGCCCAAGTCGGTGATGGCTGCCTGAATGTCGTCCAACTTCAACGCCACATTGGAGATGGTGTCGCTGATGGAAATGGAGGTCACCCTGGAGTCAGCGGCGAGATCTGTGATTTGCCTTGAATCTGCTAATTTGATGGCAAATGATGAATTGAGGAACTTGTCTATCGTTCCCGGCTGATTGGCCCATTGTGAAGCTGTGATGCTGATGCTGGTCCCAGGGTCTGATTGCTCAACCGCTTTGAGTTTGGGTCCGAGTCGATTGAGCCCGTCCATCACAGCGGACAAGCTGCTGCCAGTGTCTTTGACCGACATGGACTTGATCCGGGCGTCATTGGCCAGCGACAGCGCACTGGAGGACTTGACTTGGCTTAGCTCCACCGAATAACCACCCTGCACTTTATTTAGGGAGGGCTGAAGGTTGCGCCACTCGGTTTCGGACATTGAAAAACTACCGCTGTCAGTGTTGACAATGGTGCCCAATTTACTGGCCAGCTTGGCAATGTCACTGAGTTTGCTGTTGAGGTTGGCAGCGGTGTCCGCGACATTCACCGACACGATTCGTGAATTCCCAGTGGCAAGCGAAAGGGCAGAGGCGGCGGGTGCGCCATTGATTTTGATGGCGTAGTTGCTCTTGATCTTTGCAATCACAGCGGCGTTGTCATTGAACTGAGAGAAATTCAGATTGAGCAAACTTGATTTGCCAGAAAGTTCAATGCCTGTGATTTTGGTGTTGGTCTGCAAGCCGTCAATGTTCGCCGAAACGGCATCTGCGCTGTCCACGACCGACACACTGGATACCCGTGCATCATCGAGCAGCATCTGAGCCTGTGAGGCCGTTGCTTGCGAAATCCCAACTTTGAAATTCTGCGTGGTGATTTTGTCAATCACATCAGAGAAGTTGTTCATTTGGAGGCTGGTGATCTTCAGCGGATTGATGGCATCTTTCACTTTGACTGCGCTCAGGCTTGAACCCAGTTTCTTGAGCAAGGCCATATTGGTTGAAAGATTCGCCGCCGTATCTTCGACAGTGACACTCACCACTTTTTTATTGGTGGCCAGCAGTGCAACCTGATCTGTGCTGGCGCCCACAACCGACAGCTGGTAGCCCTTGTAGAGACGACCGATGACCAAACCATCGGTTTGCATTTGCGATGCATTGATGGTGAACACATTGCTGTCACTGCCCTTGACCTCTTTGAGTCTCAGACCCAGGTCCACCAAATCATCCAGACCACTTGAGATGGAGGCTGCGGTGTCTTGGACTGCCACTGACTTGATGCGGTCATTGTTGATGTAGCTCACGGCCTGACTGACGGTAGCCCCCGAGACCGAGAGGCTGTAGTTGCCCGATATCTTTCCAATCAGGCCGGCGCTCGATTGAAGCTGGGTTGCAGTGAGCGTGACCGCGTTGGCAGGGGTAGTCAGCACAACTTGTGAAATCTTTCCTGCATCGTTCAAGCCTTTGAGCACATTGAGCTGGCTACTGACCTTGGCACTCGTATCGACGATATTGAGTGTTTTCACCTGGGCTTTAGAAGCCAATGTGCTGGCATTGCTGGCTTGCACATTGGTCACATTCAGCTGATAGTTGGAAGTGAACTTGCTCAGCAATTTGCTGTACTGCGTGAATTCGGCTTCTGTCACATTCAAGGACGTTGCAGCATTGGTCTGAACAACAGCCGTCACACTATTGGCATAGGCATTGAGCAATCCCAGGTTGCGATTGATGTTCTCTGTGCTGTCATTGATTCTGACGGTCAGACTGGGATTGGCTTTCAATGCCGCAAGCGCCACGCTCACGCTCACTGGTGAAGTCAGTGCCGTTTGCGAGAAGTAATTGGATGACGCAACTTTGCTTACAGCCATAGTCATCATGACTCGGCAGTAGTTCTTCTATCTTGAATATTTCGCGCTCAATCAGCACCAAAGGACTTTATTTCGGGCTGATGATCGACGCTAAAGGATTCAAGGCGGCTTTGAGTGTCCTTTGACGCGATCAGATGCGGGTTGCCCCAGCTCGGCTGTGAAGATCAGTCAACTCGAGATCCAGTCCCCGCTCTTGCCCCCGTGCTTTTCGAGCAGCTTCACCTCGCTGATGGTCATGCCCCGGTCCACGGCCTTGCACATGTCGTAAATGGTGAGCAAGGCGGCGGTGCAGGCGGTGAGGGCTTCCATTTCCACGCCGGTCTGGCCGTGGGTTTCGGCTTGCGACACACACACCACATGGGGCGGGCTGTCGTGGACCTGGAAGTCCACGGTGACGCGGGTGAGGGCAATGGGGTGACACAAGGGGATCAAGTCGCTCGTGCGTTTGGAGGCCTGAATACCGGCGATGCGCGCCACACCCAGGACATCACCCTTTTTGGCGGTGCCGCTTTGAATGAGGCTCAGGGTATGGGGGCTCATTGCAATGCGCCCTTGGGCGCGAGCCATGCGGTGGGTGTGGGCTTTGTCACCCACGTCCACCATGTGCGCTTGTCCTTGAGAGTCAAAATGCGTCAACGACATGAAGGCCTCGCCCGAGTCAACTGAGGGGCAGATCATACGTTCGACAGGGATCACTTACATTCATGCCTATGTCCACCCCCTTCAAGCGACTGATCTCTGCCCTGTTGGCGGCAGGATTGCTGCTGCACCCTTCGCTGGGCGTGGCGCAAACCTCCAAGCCACTGCCTCGCCTGGGGGATGACACCAGCTTGAGCTATGCCCAGGAGCAACTCATCGGGCAGGGCGTGGTGATGCAGTTGATGCGCTCGCCCCAGCTGGAGACGGATGCCTTTTTGCAAGACCATGTGATGGGCATGTGGAAGCGCTTGCGCGAGGGCGCAGTCAAGCAAGGGTTGCTCAGCATCGACCAAGAGAAATTTTTCACCTGGGATGTGTTCCTTCTCAGAGACCAGGAGCTCAACGCATTTGCCCTGCCGGGCGGCTACATGGGTTTGAATCTGGGTTTGATGGCCACCGTGGACAACGAGTCTGAACTGGCCGCCGTCATGGCGCACGAACTCAGCCACGTCACGCAACGCCACATTGCGCGCATGTTCACTAAAAATGAACGCGACATGCCGCTGGTGTTGGGCGCCATCTTGTTGGGGGTCTTGATCGCTGGGCAAAGCAGCCAGGGTGCCCAGGCCTTGATCACCGGCGGTCAGGCCGCAGGTGTTGCATCCCAGTTGAGTTTTTCCAGGGACATGGAACGCGAGGCTGATCGCTTGGGGCTCATGGTGCATTCGGCTGCTGGCTACGAGGCCAAGGGTTTTGTGGGCATGTTCAGGCAGTTGTCCTTGGCCTCACGCCTCTATGACTCGCAGTCGTACCCCTACCTCAGATCCCACCCGCTCACCACCGCGCGCGAGGCCGACATCATGGCCAGGGTGCAGCAAATGGACAGTGCGCCCGAGCCTCTACAGAGTTTGAACTTTGCCATGGTCAGGGCGAGGTCTCAGGTCTTGCTGCTGCCTGCAGGCGAGCTCGACCGCATCATCCAGCTCAACGAAGCCATCAAGGCGGGCATGCCCGCCGCGCAGTTGGCCGCCTCGGCCTATGCCAAGGCCTTTGCCTTGCTGCGCAAAGGTCAGCCTGACGCGGCCCTGGGGGCTTGGCAGGCGCTCGATGCGCTCGTGCCCCTGCCTGACCAGGCTCGCACGTGGGTTCAATCGCTCAAGGCAGAAATCCTTCTGGATCAACGCAAGTCCTCCCTAGCACTGGAGGCCTTGGGCAAAGGTCCTCTGACTCGGGCGCAGCGCTTGCTCAAGGCGCGCGCACAACTGGTCTCAGCCGATGCGGGTTTGCTGCGCAATGCCATTGAGGACCTCGAGTTCTTGTCGGCGCTCGACCCCAGGGATGCCGCAGTCTGGGACTTGGTCGCTCAAGCCTGGCAAAGTGAAGGCCACCCCTTGCGCGCCTTGCGCGCTCAGGCCGAAGCCCACCACGCACGCTACGACGACCGTGGGGCTTTGGACCGGTTGCGGGCAGCCCTGGACCTGGGCGACCGTTTGCGCAAGCAAGGGCAGCTCAAGACAGAGGACTGGCAAGACCTGGAGATCATTCAGGCGCGTTGGCGCAGCATCAGCGAGCGGCTGCAAGCCCTTCTGAAATCCCGTTCTTGAGTCGTCCCGTAAACTCGCGGCCCTTGACCATGGCCGCCATCCGCATCACCGACATAGAAGCCGCCATCAACCACTGGCGACAACTCAAGCCCTCACCCGACGGTGTGACGCTGTGTGCAGAGGTGCGCGCGTTAGCCGAGGTGTACGCGCTCATGGTGTTTGGCCATCACGACCAGGTGAGCGAGAAGGGCTTTCCCGAAAAGGCCTATGCAGCCTGGTTGGGCTGGTATGACACCACACAAGACACGCCCTGCATTGCCATTTGTTCCACCAGCCAGGGCGATGAATGGTGCAAGGGTTGTGGTCGAAGTTTTGATGAGGTGCAGCGTTGGACCGAAATGAGTCCCGCCCAAAAGCGCGAGACCTGGCACCGCATTCAGTTTGAAGGCACGGCGTGGCGCTTTAACCGCTATGCCGAGCGCGCGTCCAAAGATCCGGTGGATCAGACCCGCTTGGCCAGCACCGAGGCCAACCCCACATAAGTGGCCGGGCTCAGGCCCAGCAAGCGGTCCTTATCGGCTTGCGGGATGTCGAGGCTGCGGATGAGCCCCTGCAAGTCAGCGGCGCTCACCGTCTTGCCCCGGGTCACCGCCTTGAGTTGCTCATAAGCCCCTTGCACACCATGGCGGCGCATGACGGTTTGAATGGGCTCGGCCAGCACCTCCCAGGCCGAATCCAGATCGTCAGACAGGGCTTGGGGGTTGAGCTCGAGTTTGTTCAAGCCCGTGAGCAAAGACTGGTGCGCCAACACCGAGTGACCCAGAGCGACGCCCATGTTGCGCAGCACCGTGCTGTCTGAGAGGTCGCGTTGCCAGCGACTGATGGGCAGTTTGTCGGCCAGGTGACGCAGCAAGGCAGTGGACAAACCCAAATTGCCCTCGGCATTTTCAAAATCAATCGGGTTGACCTTGTGCGGCATGGTGGACGAACCGATTTCACCGTCTTTGAGCTTTTGCTTGAAATAGCCCAGCGAGATGTAGCCCCACACATCGCGGGACAAGTCGATCAGGATGGTGTTGCTTCTGGCCAAAGCATCAAAGAGTTCGGCCATGTAGTCGTGCGACTCGATTTGGGTTGAGTAGTCCTGGAACACCAGCCCCAAACCCATGGGCTGCCCCGGGGTTGGTGTAGGGCTGGACTCCACGACCTTTTGACTGAAGGCTTCCCAATCCACTTCAGGGACCGAGGCCATGTGGGCGTTGTAGTTGCCCACCGCACCGTTCATCTTGGCGCGAATGGCCACTTGCGCGATGCGTGTGCGCGCCGTGCGCAAGCGCATCACCACGTTGGCGAACTCCTTGCCCACCGTGGTGGGGGTGGCCGTTTGACCGTGTGTGCGACTGAGCATGGGCACATCAGCCCACAAGTGAGCCATGTGCACGAGGCGCTCGACAATGGCATCAAGGCCAGGCAACAGGACCTGCTCACGGGCGGCTTGCAATTGCAGCGCATGGCTGGTGTTGTTGATGTCTTCGCTGGTGCAGGCAAAGTGGATGAATTCAAGACAAGCGCTCAACTCCTGCTGAATCGATGCGGACAAGTGGCTGGATTGGCAGCGCGACTTGATCCAGTACTCCACGGCCTTGACATCGTGATTGGTGGTGGCTTCGATGGCCTTGATCTCGTTGGCGGCATGGGTGTCAAACCCCGAACCCAGGCCTTGCAGGTGTTGGCGCGCTGCGGCCGACAGGGGCGGGAACTGGTCAAGGCCCAAATCACTCAAGGCCACCAGCCAGGTCACTTCGACTTGAACGCGGCGTTGCAAGTAACCTTGCTCGCTCATGATAGGCCGCAGTTGTGACAATTTGCCTACGTATCGGCCATCCAATGGCGACAAGGCGGTGACGGACAGATTTTCCATGTCGTGAATTTTAGGCGTTAAGGCGGTAGCGGGTTTTCGATGGCCTCTGACACTATCGATAGAATGAAATTCAGAACAACTTGAAGTCTCAGCATGAAACTCATTGGCGCTATCACCAGCCCTTACGTGCGCAAAGTCCGCATCGTCATGGCCGAGAAAAAATTGGATTACGTGTTTGTCACCGAAGATGTGTGGGCGGCAGACACCACCATTCAAGACGCCAACCCCCTGGGCAAGGTCCCATGCCTGGTCATGGAGGGCGGCGAAGCCTTGTTCGATTCGCGAGTGATCGTTGAGTACCTCGATGCCCTGTCTCCTGTGGGCAAACTCATTCCGGCCAGTGGCCGAGAGCGCGCCGAAGTCAAAACCTGGGAGGCCCTGGCAGACGGCATCCTGGACGCCAGCATCCTGGCCAGGCTAGAAGCCAACTGGGGGCAACGTAAAGACAGCGAGCGCAGCCAAGCCTGGATTGACCGGCAAATGGGCAAAGTCACCGCTGCACTCGATGCCATGGAACGGGGCCTGGGCGACAAGCCCTTTTGCTATGGCAATCACATTTCACTGGCCGACATCTCGGTGGTCTGCGCAACGGGCTATCTGGACTTCCGTTTCCCGG
>JACCDZ011397150.1_pt1 | contig 37120 bp, 23 predicted proteins | sample 7449551 | NCBI WGS metagenome assembly JACCDZ01 (sample SAMN15323452, study PRJNA562643) | freshwater metagenome | isolation source: river surface water | place: USA:Blue River Watershed | collected 2017-08-18 | reverse complement strand
CTGTTCGCCATTTAAAGAGGTACGTGAGCTGGGTTTAAAACGTCGTGAGACAGTTTGGTCCCTATCTGCCGTGGGCGTTGGAGATTTGAGGGGGGCTGCTCCTAGTACGAGAGGACCGGAGTGGACAGACCTCTGGTGTACCGGTTGTCACGCCAGTGGCATTGCCGGGTAGCTAAGTCTGGAAAAGATAACCGCTGAAAGCATCTAAGTGGGAAACTTGCCTCGAGATAAGATCTCCCTGAGTATTAAATACTCCATAAGGGTCGTTGGAGACTACAACGTTGATAGGTCAGGTGTGGAAGCGCAGTAATGTGTTAAGCTAACTGATACTAATTGCCCGTGAGGCTTGACTCTATTATTTTAGGGGTTTTACTGAAAAGTGAGCTTGAGAATTAATAGCGAATAAAGTCGATAAAAAATATGAAAATAATATCTAACAAAATCCATCTGGTTAAAACCAATATGCAGAGCTAGCAAAGTTAAAGCAGAAGTGTTTTAAACGAACTAACAATGCAACAAGAATTGCTTGGTGACATTAGAGACTTGGACCCACTCCTTCCCATCTCGAACAGGACAGTGAAACGAGTCATCGCCGATGATAGTGTGGTTCGCCCATGCGAAAGTAGGACATTGCCAAGCGCCTTACATCAAATGCCCAGATTAGTCTGGGCTTTTGTATTTCTATAACTAAAATAGAATTCAAAAGATTAACTGTGGATACTTCAAAATATCCTCCACAACCAAACCAACTCAATCCATCATATCTCCCTCCAAAGGTCAAAGAGCTTTTGCTCAATGACCAATTTGGAGTTCATTATCCTGATTATTTTATTAAAGTACAAGCTTTATTAATAATTTTATTTACAAGCAGCCAAAACTTATCCCAGGAAAACTGGATGAGCTTAAACAGCAAGAATTTATTTACTACTACAAACGCTTAGTAATAATATCTCAGCTGAAGAACGTATATTTGGTTATTTAAAATGTTTGATTTAGATGTTAGTTATGTGCATAAAATACATTTCTAAAGTCTTATTTGACGCTTTAAGGATTAAATCCAATACATTTACCAATTAATTTAGTAGCTTTCTATTGGATATTAGTTTTTTGGCGTTGTATTTTATAATGTCGGTCTATTTGAGTGGAATAGTTAAAATTATGCCGTAATAATGAAGTAAAATATAGGCTTAATTAAAATAAGGAGATATCTTATGAAAATGAAATTATCAGTTTTAACCGTTCTAGCTTTATCTGGGTTAGCAAATGCAACCGCATTAAATAATAACAGTATTAGATTAAATTTAACGCCTGTTATACAGGTTGACAGCAGTGTGCTTTGTCAAGATAATCATTGTATGTGGAATAACAGCGCAGCAGCTAATCTTCCAAGCAATGAAAGTGATAACAGTTTTTGCCATGGAACTAACGCGCAAATTGGTGGCACTGGAATTGTGCTTGGTGCTGGCGCTTATAATATGCAATTACCCTCTGGTATTGCCAAAAGTAAATTTACGGCAAAACATAATGATGTGATTTTACAATTATTTAATACACCGTATAAAAATATTACACCAGAAATGTTAAAGAAATATGTTGAACTCGGTTATGGTTCAATTTGGATTTCTCCACCACAAAAAAATGCCTATGTTCCTTATTGGAAGAAAACTATTCCAGCATGGTATGGTGCGTATCAACCAGTTGATTTTGGGCAAATTGGTGATAAGTCTAATGTTATGTCATTTGGTAGTGCAGAAGAATTGGCTAATTTAGTTAATGAAGCTCATCATGCTGGATTACAAGTAGTTGTCGATTTGGCAATTCATCAGTTTGCACAACCAGGTGTTGCGAATACTCATTTTTATGCTGATTATAAAGGACAGAAATATAGTTTTGAATCGGGAAATATGAATGCGATTCAGACTTTTTGGTGGCCACAAAGTATAGTCAAAAATTATTTACCGCTAAAAACCGAAAAATGTTCGAGTAAAACTACGTATGATACTAAAGATAGTCTTGCTTTAGTGGGGCATAATCCTAATAATACGACTTTTAAAGATAAAGTTAATGCGAGTTCACCATGGGCAGATGATTTCTCTGCTACGAGCGGTTGGTTTGATGGAGTATTACCAGCTGGAACTAATTCATCGATTGGTGTTGATTCAATTTCATGTCGTACTAAAGAAGTGTTTAATGGATTTGCGGCATGGTTACTTGGAGCAGATTATTCGCACGGAAGTATGTCGGCTAAGTCTGATCCACAGCGTGGCTTTAATGTTGACGGATTTAGGATTGATGATATTAGCGGTCAAAGTGTCGAATTTTATACACAACTCTTTAGAGCAACGGCGAAATATAATCAAGCCAGTAATAATTTCTTTGGTGAATATCCAACTGAATCAGCAACTGATTATAACAAATATGTGGTGATTAATACCGCTAATGCAAATACGGCTGCAGATAATAAGATGAAAATGTTAAATTTCCCGCTTTTGGTTGCGCTAAAACAAGCTTTGATTGGGAATAAATTTCAATCAACCTTACAATCTAGCTTTGATTCACAATATGCATATATGGGTATTGGTAAGTTAGAAGGTAAAAATGCAATTAATTTAGTGATAGATCAAGATACCGCCCCCGATAGCATTAGTTCACGTGCTATGTGCTCTTGGGATGGTAAACCGCAGCAACCCGATTATGTGATGAATTACACTAATGCGCCATTAGCATATGGAGTAATTTTAGCTATGGAAGGTGGTACGCCGTATATTTTTGCGGATTTACAAGCCGAAAAACAACGTGGTTTAACTGAGTCTGGAGTATGGTCGCCTGAGGTAGCAAACGGAAGCGTTTCATATTGGAATCAAAATGAAGTTTTAGCTGGAATTTATTTTCATAATCAAACACGTGGTAAAACCATGCATTGGGGTGAAGCTATCAATTCAAATGATGATGTCGCGGTGTTTACACGTGGGGATAATTATTTCTTCATTGTTAATAAGTCGCAAAATGGATATCAGGCTAATGAGGTTAGTGCGGAACTTAAAGATGGCTCTTATATTGATTTAATGTCGCATCAGATTGTTAAAGTACAGAAGAATACGTTGAAATTTATTTTTATTCCTAAACAATCGGTAATGTATTTCGTGCCTTATCATGGCTAATATTTTTTAATCAGCATGGCTTAATTTCAAATACGACCTTATCAAAAGGTCGTATTTGGTTTTATATTTCATGTATTTGTTAATATCATAAACGCTTGACTGGATTTAGTCTGCAACGGTTTAGTTCTAAGCCACTTTTTGATGTTTTCAGATACCTTGAGTAGCTTTAATGGCTTATATAATAAATATTAATGTTTTTCAGCATATTATGAATTGTTCTGGTTTTAAAGGTGGCGGAAAAGGCGGGATTCGAACCCGCGAGACGTTTTACCGTCTGTTCCCTTTCCAAGGGAGTACCTTAGGCCACTCAGACACTTTTCCACACGTAAAGACAGGCGTTATTATAATGCAAATAACACCTATTATGCGTAATAAATTTAGTCTTCGTCACGCGTCATTATGTTTAAAATAACTTTATCCGTTACATCCATACCTTTTTGAGCCATTTCTGCGATGTTGTTTATGGTTTGTTCAACATCTTGACCAACAATTCCATCACCAACGGTAATAACATTGCCGTTGGCAGCCATTGCAATTCCATCATAAGCGGCATAAGTACCATTGGCGATTTTGATTGGGCATGATGAATTGGCTCCATCGCAGACTATTCCTGAAACGCCACCTAAAGTATTAATAATTGCATTGGAAATAGTTTGAAAATCAAAGTCATTAACAAAGCCAATTGCTCCAGCAACCGCCGCCGCCGCACACATTGGACCACAGTATGCGGATAAGCGACCGATTTTAGCTTTAACATGAATTGTGGTTAAATGTGAGAAAAATAAAGCGCGGTATAATTGTTCATCTGATTTATTACGTTCGCGACAGAACGTAATCACAGGCAATGATGCAGTCAACCCGATATTACCACTGCCTGCTGTAGTCATAACAGGCATTGCGCTGCCTCCCATCCGTGCATCGCTACCAGCTGAAGCTAGGCTTGCAGAATGGTTGCGGGTATCATTGCCATAAAAGCCATTCTCAATGCTTTTTTGAATATTACGTCCAATATTTACTCCATAATCATGAGTTAATCCTTCTGTGGCAATGGCTGAATTGAGTAAAATTACTTTATCAAAGAGATTTTTAATTAATGCGATGTCAATACATTTGGCTAAGTCATAAATTAATTGAATTGTCAAAATGCTAGCTGGGTCTTCTTGAGTGTTTTTTTCCTCATGAGGAGCTTGAAATATAATTTGATCATTTTTCATGATTTCGGTAATATTAGTGTGCCGTTGTTTTAATTCAACACTAGCTGATTCATTTCCTGCAAAAAGTTTAACTTTGATATATAACTTATCGCTAACGTTGGCATGCTGAATATGAATGGATTTTTTGTCGAGAAAGGCCCGAACTTCAATTAATTGCTCTGGCGTCGTATTTGAGATAACCATTAGTTCCTTATCTGGATTACCAGCAAAAGCCCCCATCGCTGCAGACACGCCAATCCCAATTAGACCACCACTGTTTGGTACGATAACACTTTTTACATTTTTGATGATATTTCCCGAGCAAGAAATATGCATACGTTCAGGTTTTTTACCTAAAATTTGTGTAGCTTTGGCTGCGGCGTATGCAATAGCGATTGGTTCGGTACAACCTTCAGCTGGAATAATCTCAGTATTTAAAAGCGTTATTATTTTGTTGATCAGTTCAGGAGTGAATTTTTGCATTGATGATTACCTTTAATTTGAAATATTGATAAACCATATTATAGCTTAAAACCAGTAAATTTTAGCACTGCAGTGCACCCAATAGTAACGCATAAACCTCTAAGTTATAAAGGTTAAATTGATTTAATCGTTCTCTAAGCGCTTGCAAGAGATCCATAATTTAGTTTTAACTAAGCTTAAATTTATTTCTTAAATAAAGATATTTGGTAGCAATAATATTCTATTTATTTAAAAAATGCTATAATTCTAATCTAAATTTAAATTAACCGAGGGTACTTTTGATGTCAAATTTTTTATCAATTGAAGAAGCTATTGAATTATCTGAAATTGAGGCGGATGATTTTAGAGAAAATTATATTGAAGCAGGTAAAATAAGTGTTCAAGTTAATAATGGATTAAAACAAATCGAACTTTCTGAGTTTTATCGAGTTTTTCCACAGCGACAACATATACAGCGAAAATATAATCAAAATTTTGAACTTGAATTAGAGTTAAAAGAATTAAAGATTGAAAATTTAGAATATCAAGTTGTTAATTTGCAACGTCAATTGGACAAGCAAAATGAAGAATATAATTGGTTACGGGGAAAATTTGACAATACGACGCTTCTGCTCGAACAAAAATTGGATACTTCAGAAGTCGATAAATATAAACAGGAAATTCGTTTATTAAGTCATCAGGCAATTCAGTGGGAAAAGAAATACAATACACTTTTAGCCGCAAATGAGTTAAAAACTCTAGTTCGTGAAAATCGCGAATTAAAAGAACAATTGCAGGTGCAAATTAAACCACCTCAGTCAGAGTTAACACCTCCAAACCAAAATCAGATGAGCGCTGAGCAAATAAAATTATCAGCTGAGGTGCTTCGTTTAGAGGAGTTGAAAGCTGAAATTCTACGCTTGCAACAATTGACTGTGTCAGGCACAACGAATTCTAAAGACAATCTAGCTGCATCAGAAGAGCTACAGACAGGTAAAGCATTGAAAACTCCACGTCATAAGATATTTGGACTATTTTAATGCACTTCGTCGTATTTTAGTGTTTTCGTAATCTCTGTTAACTCTATTACTTTCGCTTAATAATGTATAATTATTAATAGAGTAATGTTATGATCAATTAAAGATAATTTGAAGTAATAATAATTTCTGAGACAAAAATGCAGCGAAGGATTTTATTTTTTGGTGTTTAGGTGCCGTTCTTTGTGTTTGTATTTTTGAAGAGACTGTGAGTAAATAGGTGCTTTAAAAAGATACCAGTTAATAAATATAACTGGTATTAATTTAGCGTCTCAATTAAATTAAAGTTCTTGGTAAATTGGATTCATTGAAATAACGTCATCATTCGGATCAACTTTTACAACTGTGATACGAATTTGATCTAGGTCTGCATCGGCGTATCTTGGCGTGTTGCCATCACTTAGTTTTAAGTTATTTAATTCTTCAAAGATAATGTTAAAAACATCTTCAGCGATCATTTCTTGATCTTCGTCTTTATATTCGCAGTCAATAATAAAGGATGACTCAGTTACTTTATCACCGCCGATAACTACTTCTAGATCATCTTGGAGCTGAGCAACTAAGGCATTGAGCTCTGCGGAGTTATTCATTTGGTATTTAGATAAATCGTATGCGACCATGAAAAAAGCCATAATATGTGTTTCCTCTAAATTTTTATAAGTTATTTCAGGTTGGGAGTGTACCACATAATTGAAGATATTATGGCAGGTGAAATGAATTATCTTTTGTGGCGGATACGACCAATGTTGAGAGAATGCTTGTAACATGCTTGCTTAATTATTAATCACGTCTATTTTATTTTAAGCTACTCTAGACTAACCATGCTATCCGATGAGTGCAACTAGGTAAGAATATGATATAATCATAAACTAGAGTTTAATTTATTATTTATTATAGTTTAAGTAGATATAGTTAATTTATAAATAGCATGAACTAAATGTTATTTTAAGAGTTAATTATGCGTACTTTAAAACATAAATTATTTATAAATTAAATCTATTTAGGTTGTGATGCTCTATGAGCATGATAACCATAGTGTAAAATTTAACCTAGGTATGAACACTCTTAAATTAGATTCAAGAAGCTATTTCATCAGTTTAAGCGATTGAGTTGATTAAATAGCTTCTTTAAGAGTGTTAAAGTCTAAATTTCAAGGATTATATAAGTGTTTAATAAAGTAGTTAAAACTTTCCAATACGGTAAACATACCGTAAGCTTAGAAACTGGTGTAATGGCTCGTCAAGCTAGCGCTAGTGTGTTGGTAACAATTGATGAAACTGTAGTATTAGTAACAGTAGTGGCTAAAAAAGAAGTTAAACCAGGTCAAGATTTCTTGCCTTTAACGGTTGATTATTTTGAACGTTCGTATGCGGTTGGAAAAGTCCCTGGTGGATTTTTAAAACGCGATGGTCGTCCTGCGGATCATGAAACTTTAATTGCACGTTTAATTGATCGCCCAATCCGTCCATTATTCCCAGAAGGTTTTTATAATGAAATGCAAGTTGTTGCAACTGTATTGTCGTTAAATCCTGAAGTTCGTTCAGATATCGCAGCATTAATCGGTGCTTCAGCAGCAATGTGCTTATCAGGTGTTCCATTCAAAGGACCGATTGGCGCAGCTCGTGTTGGTTACATTGATGGTGAATTTATATTGAATCCAACTAAAACTGAACAAGAAACTTCACTTTTGGATCTAGTTGTTGCTGGAACTAAACAAGCCGTGTTAATGGTGGAATCTGAAGCTAAAGAATTACCTGAAGATGTTATGTTAGCTGGTGTAATGTTTGGTCATGAAAGCATGCAAACAGTGATTAATGCGATTAATGAGTTAGTTGCTGAAGTTAACCCAATTGTTTGGGATTATGTAGAACCAGCTAAAGATGAAGCATTGATTGCACAAATTAAAGAATTAGCCTATGCTGATTTGGTTAGTGCTTACGACATTCGTCAAAAACAAGCTCGTTCAAGCAAATTGAGTGAAGTTAAAGCTAATGTATTGGCTAAATTAATTAATGCAGACAATACTGGTTTGGTTAACACGGTTAACAATCATTTGTTTGATATTGAATCAAAAATTGTTCGTGATAAGATTTTGAATGGCGAGCCACGGATTGATGGTCGTGATACTCGTACCGTGCGTCCAATTAACATTAACGTTGGTTTGTTACCACGTACACATGGTTCAACTTTATTTACTCGTGGCGAAACTCAAGCTTTGGGTGTTGCAACGCTGGGTAGTACTAAAATGGATGAACAATTAATTGATGCTATTTCAGGTAGCTACAGCGATAAATTTATGTTGCAATATAATTTCCCTCCATTTTCAACTGGTGAATGTGGTCGCTTAGGCGCGCCAAAACGTCGTGAAATTGGTCATGGTAATTTGGCTAAACGTGCGTTGAAAGCAATTTTACCGTCACAAGAAGCTTTCCCATACAGTTTACGCATTGTTTCTGAAGTTTTAGAGTCAAATGGTTCTTCATCAATGGCGACAATTTGTGCTGGCTGTTTAGCATTAATGGATGCTGGTGTGCCAATTAAAGATCACGTAGCTGGTGTTGCCATGGGTTTAATTTTAGATGGTAATAAATTTGCGATTCTAACTGATATTTTAGGTGATGAAGATCATTTAGGCGATATGGATTTTAAAGTAGCTGGTACCGAAAATGGTGTGACTGCTTTACAAATGGATATCAAAATTGAAGGTATTTCTAAACCGATTATGCAAGTAGCATTACAACAAGCGCGCGAAGGTCGCATGCACATTCTTGGTTTAATGAAAGAAGCTTTACCATATCCTAAATTATTATCTGATTTAGTACCTCGGATGTATACCATGAAAATTAATCCTGAAAAAATTAAAGATGTAATTGGTAAAGGTGGTTCGGTAATTAAAGCCATTATTGCTGATACGGGTGCTTCAATTGATATTAGTGATGAAGGTGTAGTTACAATTGCATCAAGCTTGCGTGATAATGCTGATCGTGCGCGTTCAATTATTGAAGGTATTGTGGCTGAAGCTATTTTGGGTGAAATCTATGATGGTAAAGTAACGCGTTTGTTAGATCGTAATATGGGTGCTATGGTTGCGATTATGGGTGGACGCGAAGGTTTTGTGCATATTTCACAAATTGCCAATGAGCGTGTAAATAACGTCAGTGACTATTTAAAAGAAGGTCAAGATGTTAAAGTTCGCGTAGTTGAATTTGATGATCGTGGAAGAATGCGCTTATCTGTGAAAGCCGCGTTTCCTGCTCCTGTAGCCGAAGAGCCTGTTGCTGTAGAAGCTACGCCTGAAGCGTAATTAGATTAGTTCTTAAAAACAAAAAAGAGTGCCATTTGGTACTCTTTTTTGTTTACAGATGATAGATGAAAATTAATTATTTAAAATAAGTAGTTTTATTTTACACTAATCATCAATTAAAAAAGTATCACGGTAAATTTATCCAATTCAGAGGCATGATTAATATAAATACATTTCTCAAGTATCTATTATAATTCACCGCAAAATATAATTTAATTGGTATAATCTAGTAAGCTAAATTTATAACTTATTCATGATGTTTATTGTTTTAAATAAGCATGTTAAAGTTTAAATAGTGGTAAGTTAAATCTGTGAATAATTTAATGCTTGATTTAAATCACTCCAAATATCCTCGTAATCCTCTAAACCAATTGAAATTCGAATCAAATTATTCGCGATGCCTGCATTAGCCAATTCTTCGGCGCTATATGAACTATGCGTCATTGAAGCTGGATGTTGAATTAAAGTATGTACACAACCTAAACTAACGGCTAAGGCACAGAGTTCTACACTATTCAACATTTTTTTAGCGGCATTAAAACCACCTTTGATATTAAAGCTAATAATATTGCCAAAGCCTGTCATTTGTTGCGTTGCCAATTCATGCTGTGGATGTGAGCTAAGCCCTGGGAAAATTACTTTTTCAACTGCGGGGTGGTTTTCAAGCGCGGAAGCTATTCTCATGGTTTGTTCGTTTTGCGCTTTAACCCGTATTGAGAGCGTTTTAAGCCCACGTAGTAATAAAGATGCATCATGTGGCGAGGGTACTGCACCGGTTAGGTCTTTTATACCCTCCATTTGAATTCTTTGCATCAATTCAGCTTTGCCTACAACTACGCCAGATATAATGTCACTGTGCCCATTGAGGGCTTTGGTAGCGGAATGAACCACGATATCCGCTCCAAGTTTGATCGGCTGTTGCAGAATTGGCGTTGCGAAAGTATTATCAATAATAACTTGAATTTCAGAATTATATTGATGTGCGATTGTAGAAATTTGGCGAATATCATAAATACTTAAATCTGGATTAGCTGGTGTCTCGAAGAAAATGGCTTTAGTATTAGATTTTAGTGCATTTTTTAGCTGAGCTAAATCATTAAAATCAATAAATTCAACTTCAATTCCAAAACGACTTAAATGGTGTGAAAACAAAGAGAACGTGCAGCCATAAATAGTTTTTGCCGCAATTAAATGATCACCAGAGCTTAAAAGTGTCCATAAGGTTGCGGCAATTGCTCCCATGCCAGATGAAGTTAAAACTGCCGCCTCGGCACCTTCTAGTGCGGCAATTTTAGCTTCAACTGCGTGAAAATTAGGGTTACCTAAGCGAGTATAAATATTTCCATTTTGTTCACCACTAAAACATTCTCCGCCAAATTCACAACTTTCAAAGACAAAGGTTGAAGTTTGATAAATTGGCATAATTAATGGATCGTTACCAGTTGGTTGATAGCCTTCATGTAGGCAAATGGTGGCTGGATGTTTAGATTTATGCAATTATGATTTCTCCGTAAAAATAAATAGGTTAATGAGGTATCTGAGTTAGGGATTGTAAACCATAAAAGAAAGGCACCTCAAGAAGAGATGCAAGTTATTTTTTAAGATTTATTTTAGCTGTTCTAAAATGGCTGGATTTTCTAAGGTTGAAACGTCTTGGGTAATTGCTTCACCTTTGGCAAGACTGCGTAAAATTCGGCGCATAATTTTGCCTGAACGCGTTTTGGGTAAATTTTCACCGAAACGAATTTCATCTGGTTTGGCTAAATTACCAATTTCTTTACCAACCCATTCACGTAATTCCGCAATTAAACGCGCTTTATCATCACCAGTTGGTAATTGACCTTTTAAAACCACGAAAGCGACAATCGCTTCGCCTTTAATTTCATGCGGACGTCCAACCACTGCAGCTTCAGCTACTTTTGGATTAGATCCTAAAGCGGCTTCAATTTCCGCGGTTCCTAAGCGGTGACCAGATACATTTAGAACATCATCAATTCGCCCAAGAATATGATAATAACCATATTTATCCCGTGAAGCTGAGTCGCCAGCAACATAATATTTACCCTCGGCAATATCTTGTGGGTAATATGAACTTATAAAACGCTCAGGCGCATTCCAAATGGTGCGAATTTGTGATGGAAATGGTTTACGAATAACTAAATAGCCGCCATCGTTATCGGTGACACTATGACCATTTTCATCGACGATATCAACAAAAACCCCAGGCACTGAACGTGTACATGAACCAGGGATTAGTGGCGTTATTCCAGGCATCGGTGCTAAAATATTTGACCCTGTTTCAGTTTGCCACCAGGTATCCACAATCGGACAGCGACCACCACCAATTTCGTTGAAATACCATAACCAAGCTTCAGGATTAATTGGTTCACCAACTGAACCAAGTAAGCGCAACGAAGTTAGATCATAATTGCGTGGCAAATCACCACCAGCTTTAATTAACGCGCGAATTGCGGTTGGTGCAGTGTAGAAAATAGTTACTTTATGTTCTTGAATTATGCGCCAGAAACGATCAGGGTAAGGGAAAGTTGGAATTCCCTCAAAAACTATTTGTGTGGCACCAACGGCTAATGGTCCATAACATAAATAGGTATGCCCAGTAATCCAGCCAACGTCAGCAGTTGACCAATAGATGTCATGCGGCTTAATATCAAACACCCATTTCATCGTTGTTATTGCACCCAATAGGTATCCGCCACTGGCATGTTGAACTCCTTTTGGTGTTCCTGTTGAGCCTGAGGTATATAAAATAAAGAGAGGATGTTCAGAGTCCACCCATTCAGGTTCACAAGAGTCTGATTGTCCACGGATAATATCGTGCCACCAAACATCACGTCCCTCGATCCAATTATGCGCTTCACCTGTCCGTTTATGTACAATTACTTTTTCAACGCAAGATAAATCTTCAACTTTGATTGCTTGATTAACGTCATCTTTAAGTGGGAAAATTCTACCGCCACGTTTTTGTGCATCGGCGGTAATAATTATTTTAGCTTGAGTATCTTTAATACGGTCGTGAATGGCTTTTGCGGAGAATCCACCAAATACCACTGAGTGAATTGCGCCAATTCTAGCGCAAGCTTGCATCGCAATGATAGCTTCGATACTATTTGGCATATAAATGACTACACGGTCACCTTTAATCACGCCTAAGGTTTTTAAGCCATTTGCAAAGCGACAGACCTTATGGTGAAGCTCTTTATAAGTTACCGTTTCAACGTGACCTGCATCTGACTCAAAAATAATGGCAGTTTTATGTGGGTGTGTCAGCAAATGTCGATCAAGGCAATTGTAAGAAACATTCAATTTGCCTTCTTGAAACCATTTATAGAATGGCGCATTTTCTTGGTTGAGTACTGTGGTAAAAGGTGTATGCCAATCAATATATTGTTGGGCTAAATCACCCCAATAGCCTTCGTAATCGCTATTGGCACGTTCAACCATTGATTGGTATTGCTCTTCACTGCGGATATTGGCGTGTGCAGCAAAAGTTGAGTTAACTGGAAATAAGTGTTGTTCGGTTTGGACTGAGCTAATTTGTGACATACTACATTCTCCCGTGAATTAATTGTTTAGCCTTTTTGAAACCATCATACTGACGGAGGATTGAGCTAATAATTAGATGAATAACATTCTTGGTTAGTAGTATATCAAATTTTATATAAATATGTTGTTGCTGTGCACCAAAGTGAATTTATTTTGAGCTAACTTGAATAATGCCAGCATTAACTAACATTGATCCACAACATACTGAACTGTTTTCGTAATCATTGGAGATGGCTGCAATATTTTGATAGATGTCGCGCATGTTTCCAGCAATAGTCAAATTATCAACAAAATGACTAATTTCACTATCAATTACGACTAATCCAGATGCGCCAACCGAATAATCGCCACTGACCATATTTAGACCATGACCGATAGTGTCAATAATGATAATTCCGTTTTTCATGTGTTGAGCGAGTTTAGTTAAGTCTCCAACGAAATTATGGCTGACTACGATGTTATGATTACCTCCTGCATTTCCTGTTGAAGTTAAGTTCATTTTACGTGCAGAATAACTTGAAAGTAGGTAGCCATTAACCGCTCCATTAGCAATAATGTCACGTTGTCGTACTTGACTACCTTCATTATCAAAGTAACAGCTTGCCATGCCTTTTACAATAAAAGGATTTTCATTGATAGTTAGCCACTCAGGCATTATTTTTGTGCCTAGGCTATCATTTAAAAAACTCAATCGTCGATATAAGCTGCCACCACTTAGAGCACCCATTAGGCTACCAATGATTGATTTAGCAATTGAACTTTCAAAAATTACGGCTGGTTTTCCAGATGTGCATTCACCTTTATTGAGACGGCGTAAGACACGTTGTGCGGCTTTAGCTGCGAGTTCTTGGTTGGGCATTAACTCGGGATATGCGCGACTTGAGGTGTGCCAGTAATCGGTCTGCATACCCGCGGAGTTTTCTCCAATTAGGCTCACGTATTTTGAATAACGACTAGTTTGGTAGCCATTAAGCAGTCCGTTGCTATTGGCGGTTACAAAATTATAACGTGTAAGGCTAATTGATGAGCCATCAGAGGCTTTAATTCGCGGATCTTGTTCTAGTGCCAATAATTCCAATTCTTTTGCCTGACGAATTAATTCATGATTATCAAGTGTGTAGGGATTATAGAGTGCTAAATCTGAATGTAATTCTTTTACGATATATTCGGCTTCTAAAAGACCATTAGCGTTATCTTCTTCGGTGTATTTTGCAATATCTAAAGCTTGTAGAATAACGTTGTCAAGGTTGTCTTGTTTTATAGCACTAATACCGATATTACCTTTTCTGTGACCTTTAAACACACTAATTAGTAATTGATTTTCATGGCTGGTTTCAAAATTATCAATTTCTTGGCTGAGAATTTCCACATCGGTAGAGATGCTTTCACTCAATTCGACTTGCGCGCTACTAGCACCTGCGGCGAGCGCTTTTTGGATAATAGTTGCTGCGATATCTTGGAGTTGCGCTTGAGTATAAAGAAATTCTAATTGAGCCATAATTCTACCAGTCTATTTGAAAATAAGTTAAGTGTGTTATTTTACCTTAATTTAGTTAGCGAAATATAGTAAGATAACGGCTATATTAATTTAAATAATCGATAAAACAGTATGAATAACTATCCAGACACCGAACAAGAAGAAATTCCATTAAGCCGAACTAAGCGTAAAGAACATGTTGAAGAGCTCCAAGAGCTAGGTATTGAGTTGATTAAATACTCTAAAGATAAACTTGCAAAGCTTGATTTACCCGCTAATTTACTCGAAGCGATCAAGCAAGCCCAAAAACTCACTGCAAATGGTGCAATTCGTCGTCAGTGTCAATACATTGGCAAATTGATGCGTAATGTTGATGCGGATGCAATTCGTGCCAAATTAGATTATGCCAATGGTGATTCGGTAAAATCTACCCAAACCTTACATATTGCGGAACGCTGGCGTGATCAGTTATTAGAAACTGATGCGGCATTAGATAAATTTATTGCCGCATATTCAGGATTTGACATTAGCGATTTGCGGAGTTTAGTGCGCTCGGTTCGTAAAGAGCGTGAATTACAACAACATCGTAACTTTACGAAACTTTTTCGTTTAATTAGAACTATCGTCGAGGAGAATAGTAAATGAATGAGACTCAAATTGCTATTATGGGTTTAGTGGCAGTTACTGTAGTAGGCATTATTGCTTATTATTTATATCAAGAAAATAAATTTAAGAAAATGGTTGAGAAAAACTTTAACCAAGCAACTAACGATGTTTTGGAGCAAGAGCAAGGCGTGGTTTTTGAGAATCAAGCAACTAACCAGAAAAGTAGTTTTCAAAGCTCTGAACGCAGTGTTGAAGCGATTCAGATCGAAACTAATGTTGAGTTACCTGCTACGGCAAATTTAGACCCATTGTTAGATGGTCCTATTGAAATAAATAATCCTCAAAATGATTCTCTATTTGCAAAATATGAGGAAAGAAAATTCCCTTACGCTGATAAAATTAGTGCTGAATTTGATCATGTGATTGACATTTATTTTGCGAAACCAGTTAAAATTAAAGCATTACCTGAAATTGCGCAATTTACGAATAAGACAGTGCAGATTTACATTTTAGAAAAAAATCTGGGTTGGAGTTTATATGAGCGTGCCAAAAAATATCAAGCGGATGGAATCAAAGTAATAAGCAATATTATTGATAGTGATGGTTTAGCAACTAGTTTGCAATTAAATAATTTATACAATGAGTTAAGTAATTTTGCAAGTCGAAATAATGGAATAATTCGTCAAAATGATCTAGAGCTTGAACTGCGCCGCATTCAACAACAGTTGAAACATGTTTTTGATATTCAATTAGAATTAGAGTTGTTTTTATTGAATAAAGAGTCGGTTGAAGTTCGCCAATTAGATAAATATTTCATCAGTAGCGGTTTTACAAATTGGAACGGTGTTTATAAATATAGCTTAAACGGTAAAACTATTTTTGAAATTCGTGATGAAAATGGTAATCCATTGAACGAGAGCGCGAATTATCAAATTTTATCTATTTTTGCTAAATTGCATCATCATGCTAATCCTTTGGATGTAATCAATGAAATTTTTGATTTTGCGGAAAATTATATGCAGTATTTTGAATCGCGGATGTTATCCACTAATCGAATGCTGATGACAGAGAAAGAATTCTCAGCGTTAGATAAACAAGTGAAAAATTATATTAATCAATGTAATCGTAAAGGTTTAAGTTTGGGTTCCGAAATAATATTAAGAGTCCTGCCATAAATAGTTTACAACCTCATCTTTCGGTGAGGTTTTTTGGTTTTTGGAGTTTGAATTATGTTACTTAATTTAATACCAACTTGGTCTGAGTATTTGCAAGATGTCACGGAGCGGAATATTTTATTTTTGGATGTAATGCGCCGACGTGGCAATGACATGGTCGTGATGACTACGGATGATAAGGCCACGGTCTTAAATTTTCCGTTAGAAATTATTTTAGACGGGGCATATTTTGCCCAGCCAATAAATTATTGGTTAGCAAGAATTTTACCCTTAGATGGTATTCCAACTGATGAGAATAAACGCCCCTATGTGGTTCAAGATCCACGAGCTGGACGTGGACCTGGAATTGCTGGGTTTAAAAAAGAAAGTGAGATTGGTGCGGCGTTAAAGCATGGTCATCCAGTCTATTTTATTGGTTTTAATGCCGAGCCAATAGCTGAACAAACCTTTGAGGAGGTTATTCATGGACAAGTTAATTTCTATCAACATGTGGCAGATTTACATCCGAATAGCCCAAAACTTTGTGCGATTGGTAATTGTGCTGCAGGATATTTATCTATGTTTAGTGCGATGCAAAAGCCAGAAATATTTGGTCCAGTTCTGATTGCAGGCTCACCATTATCGTATTGGAACGGTGAACATGGTAGAAACCCGATGCGCTATAGTGGCGGATTTGTGGGTGGCTCATGGCTGATTTCATTATTGGGTGACTTGGGTGGTGGCAAATTTGATGGCACTAATTTAGTGATGAATTTTAATATTCTGAATTTTGATAACTTTATTTGGGGTAAACAATATGATTTATTTAGCAAAATTGATCAAGAAGCGGAGAGATTTTTACAATTCGAGCGTTGGTTAGGTTCGTTTGGCGAATTAAATACTACTGAAATTCGCTGGATGGTTGAACAACTGTTTGTCGGTAATAAATTAACCACAGGGCAACTGTGTACCAGTGATGGTCTGCATCTTGATCCACGCTTGATAACTTCACCAATCGTGACGTTTGTTTCAGATGGAGATAATATCAGCCCACCAGCACAATCAGCTGGCTGGATTGCTGATTTATATTCAGATGTTGAAGAAATCATTGCTCGTGGGAAAACGATTATTTATTGTTTAAATCATAAAGTTGGGCATTTAGCTTTATTTACTGGGAGTAAAATAGCTAAACGTGAAAATCAATTATTTGTTGAAAATATGGATACGATTGATTTATTGCCACCTGGACTTTATGAATTAATTCTTGACACGCCTGAGGGGCAAGAAAATAATGCAAGCTTAGTTGCGCGTTATGTTGCCAGAACTATTGAAGACGTTAAAGCCTTAGGTTGTAATAGTGAATCTGATGATCGAGCTTTTGCAACTTTAGCCAAAGCATCGAATGCATTGCAAAATAGCTATGATAGCTATATTCATCCACTCTTTAAAATGTATCATAATCCAGTGGTTGCGACGTTGGCTAAGAATTTACAACCGTTGCGTTGGAGTTATTGGTTATTTGCCGAGCAATATAATCCATGGATTAGTGGCGTGAGTAAATTGGCTGAGCAAGTTAAATCTCAACGTCATCCAGTAGATGAAAACAATTCATTTTTGCAAATTCAAGGCTCAGTGGCAAAATTTATTGCGGATTCTTTACGGGACATTCAAGATAAACGTGATAAAGCTCAAGAGCGCTGGTTTTTTGATTTCTGGGGCAACCAGTTGGTTCAAAAATACTGGGACACCTTTGAGCAAATACCACGCTACACACCAAGCTTGACAAAATTTGAGCGTGAGAAATTAATACAAAATTATAATGCCGAAATTAAGCAAAAATTAGTGGTTAATAATCACCTTGAGGCGGTTTTTAGGGTAATTGCGTTATTGCTTGCTAAACGTCATGAAGTTCAGGTAACCACTGCTTCAATTTTAGTTAAATGGGCTAAGTCAAATAATTCAGAACTTAGTCTGGAAGAGCTACGTGACATAATTAGCAGTCAATTTATGGTCGTTTGGGAACAACCAGAACTTGCATTGGCTGAGTTACGTCAGTTTGTAGTTTTAAAACCAGCGGCAATTAAACTTGTCGTGATGGTTAAAGAGATTTTAAGCCTTGTTGGAGCAGTTTCTCCACGGATGATCAAAGCACTCTATGAGTTGGCCTTAAAATTAAATATTACTGATTTGAGAAAGTAAGAATAAGCACCCAATGAATGATTTATTTAGTAACATGGATCCAATTGAATCTCAAATTATTCAATTAACTAAAGAGCTTAATTATTATAATTTACAATATCATACTTATGATAAATCACTAATTAGTGATGAAGAGTATGATCTTAGTTTTCGCCGTTTGATTGCGTTGGAGCAAGAGTATCCACATTTTAAACAATCTGATAGTCCAAGTCAAAAAATCGGTGGGGCAATCTTAACTAAATTTAACCAAATTGAGCATCAAATACCGATGTTATCACTTGGGAATATTTTTTCGGTGATGAGCGAAGCCGAACCAGAACTTAGGCATCAGGAGTTAATTCAGTTTTGTAATCGTATTGCTAAAGAATTAGACTGCACCTCCAGCGAGTTAAACTTTATGGCGTCACCCAAATATGATGGCGTTGCAATTAGTTTGTTGTATAGAAATGGTATTTTAGTGCAGGCATTAACCCGTGGTGATGGTTATATTGGCGAGGATGTGACGAATAATGTGAAAACTATTCGCAATATACCGTTAACCTTGAGCTGTGATTTATTTGCGCCTGAATTAATTGAAGTTCGTGGTGAAATATTAATTCAAACCCAAGATTTCATTGAGTTAAATCAACAGCAAGTTGCGCGCGGTGAACGTTTATATGCTAATCCACGTAATTTGGCAGCAGGTAGTCTACGTCAGTTAGATAGTCGCATTACGGCAGCGCGTCCATTGTGCTTTTATGCCTATGCGTTGGCACAACATAGTTCAGATCTGCAATTTAATTTATTTAGTGAGCAACTGGCGCAGCTTAAATATTTTGGCTTTAATCTTGCTAATGAATGTGCTAGTTTAATTGGCTCTGCGGAATTAATTGATTATTATGAGGATATGTTAGGTAAGCGTAATCAATTAGCCTTTGGGATCGATGGTGTAGTCTATAAATTAAATAATATTGCCGAACAGCAAAAATTAGGTTACGTTGCGCGTGCGCCGCGGTTTGCAATTGCGCATAAATTCCCTGCCGAAGAAGTTGAATCTGAATTATTGGGAATTGATGTACAGGTTGGACGTACCGGCGCACTTACACCTGTTGCGCGGATTAAACCAGTTAATGTAGCTGGTGTGATCGTTACTAACGCAACTTTGCATAATCAAGCCGAAATTTGGCGTAAGGATATTCGTATTGGTGATATTGTAGTTGTGCGGCGTGCTGGTGATGTTATTCCTGAAATTGCGCGTAGTTTACCGTTGCGGCGAAGTGGTGAATTGGCGAAATTCTTTATGCCAACGATTTGTCCTGCTTGTGGCTCACATCTGGTTGCTGAAGAGGATGAGGTTATTTTGCGTTGTTCTGCTGGATTGTATTGTATCGCACAAAAGAAACAAGCCATCACTCATTTTGCTAGCAAATTGGCGTTAAATATAGATGGACTTGGTGAGAAAAGTGTTGAACAGTTAGTGGATGCGGGGTTAATTAATTCTATTCCAGATATTTATCGTTTGAATTTTGAGCACTTGTGTCAATTGGAGCGTTTTGCTGAAAAAAGCGCGACTAATCTAATTCAGGCCGTTGAGTTAAGTAAAAATACTAGCTTGCCGCGCTTAATTTATGCCTTAGGAATTCGTCATGTAGGAGAGTCATCGGCAAAAGATTTAGCCAAAGCCTTCGGTTCACTCGAAGTTTTATTAGTGGCTAATTTAGAGCAATTATTACAAGTGCGGGAAATTGGTGAAATAGTTGCGCGATCAATTTTAGATTTCTTTGCTGAGGAGCACAATCTTCAGGTGATTCAAGAGTTATTGAGTTTAGGTTTAACTTATCCAGCGATTATTGCGGAAAATCTGTATCACCCACAAATTACAGGTAAAACTTTTGTAATTACGGGAAGTTTTGTCAATTTAAAACGCGACGAGATTAAAGCTGAATTAGAAGAATACGGTGCTAAAGTTGCGGGTAGCGTTTCTAAAAAGACAGATTACGTTATTGTTGGCAGTGACGCAGGCAGTAAGCTTACTAAAGCTAATGAATTAGGCATTAGATTGATGGAAGAATCTGAGTTAACTTTATTATTAGCGGAGCTTAAAAATGACGAACGCAGTGATAATTCGTGAAGTGATGCCAAATGATGATTTGAGCGTGGTTGTTGATGAGCGCCAGCGAGGTCGAAAGATCGGTAGTCAGTTGCTTATGTTTGCGGAAAATTATGTTAAAGCTCTGGGGTGTGATAAAATAGAACTAGTTAGTGGTCTGCATCGCCGTCAAAGTGGGGCTCATTAATTTTACTTAAATCACGGCTATCTGAGTGATGTGACTCAGTATTTTGTAAAAAAATTATCATAGGAATAGTAATATGTATCTATGTATTGATATTGGTAATTCACAAGTACATTGTGGAGTTTTTTCCGCAACAGGTGAATTACAAGTGCAGTTTCGGCATAATACTGCGCACGTTGGTTCTTCTGATCAATTTGCAGTTTTTTTATTGCAGGTGTTACGTGAAAATAATATTGAGCCAAATTTATTGCGTAATGTAGCTATTGCATCGGTGGTTCCGTCGGTTGATTATAGTGTAACTGCGGCATTTTTAAAGTATTTTAATTTAAAACCTTTGTTTTTACAACCAGGTGTTAAGACTGGGATTAAAATTTCATCGAATCATCCTGGGGAAATTGGTGCGGATTTAATTGCTGGTGCAGTTGGTGGAATTACCAAATATCCAAATAAGCACTTATTAATTTTTGATTTTGGTACCGCCACGACCATGATTTATGTAACACCGCAGGCTGAGTTTGTTGGTGGGGCTGTCTTGCCTGGAATTCGTTTGATGATGGAAAGTTTGCAAAATAACACTGCAAAATTATTTACGGTAAATATTTCTGCGCCCCAAAAGCCTATCTCCAAAGATACTCGTCAAGCCATTCAATCTGGTTTATATTATAGTCAAATTGGAGCAGCGAAAGAATTGATAAATCAAGTTATTGCTGAGTATCATATAGTTAGAAGTGAGTTAGTGATTATAGGCACTGGTGGCTTTGCTACTATGCTTAACACGTCACAGTTTTTTGATGAGATTGTTCCTGATTTAATCTTGATCGGACTCAGAGAAATAGTTAAATTAAATGAATGATTAGAGGAATTTCATGACATCAGATATTATTATTGTACTAGTTTTAATTTTTGCGAATGCTTTTTTTACAATTTCAGATATGTCGGTAATTGCATCGAAAAGAACGCGTTTACAAACTTTGGTTGATAATGGCAGTAACCAAGCTCGGAGGATTTTAAAGTTAGCCGAGAATCCAACCCCTGTTATCGCAACCACTCAAATTGGCTTAACGGTCATCACTATGTTGGAAGGAGCTTTTGTTGAAGCCTCCTTATCTGGTAAAGTTGCGGAACAGATTAAACAAATAGGGTATTTTCCTGGTTATGAATCGCATGTTGCTTCAATAAGTGTGTTTTTTGTTGTTACCTTTTTATTGTTACTTTTTGGTGATATTTTACCTAAGCGGATTGCTATTTTATATCCAGAAGCGGTTGCAACATTCTTGTCACCAATTACGCATGCGGTGATTAAACTATTGCTACCAATTGTCAAAAGCTTCACTTTTTTAAGTGATCGTTTATTGCGTTTGATGGGTTTATCAACCGAACGTAATGAAGATGTTTCCGAAGAAGATATTGATGCGATGTTTGAGGCAGGCGCTCAATCTGGCGTCTTGGTACAAACGGAACGTGATTTATTTGAAAATGTTTGGCGCTTAGATCAAAGTAAAGTTGGTTCATTAATGACGCCACGCTCGGATATTATTTTTATTGATGTAACGGCGTCTGCGATTGAAAACATTGATAAAATTCTGGCTAATCCATCGCAAAATTTATTAATTTGTAAAGAAGACTTAGAGCATGTTTTAGGGTATATACCTGCAATTCAAGTAATCAAAGAAATTGTGCGCCAGTCACAAGAAGTTGGTAATAATTTACAAATTAATTGGACCGATGGCTTAAAACCAATTCACTCAATTCCAAATAGCTTAACGTTAATTGAAATTTTAGAATCATTTCGCACCTATAAAACGCACACTGCATTAGTGTATAATGAACATGGACATGTTGATGGTTTGATTACGCTTGGCGATTTAGTAACCGCAGTAATTGGTGAGATCCCAAATGTTAATAATGAATATAGCCAATTAATTGAAAAAGATCCGTCAGGAAAGTGGCTAGTGGATGGAACCGCATCAATTAATGATTTACTTGATGAATTAGAAATTCATGATCTACCAGATGGCGATGTCGGTAGTTATCAAACCGCAGCTGGATTTGTGATTTCAATAATTGGGCGTGAACATGGTCGCTTGCCCAAAGTTTTTGATAAGTTTGAATTTGATAATTATTTGTTTGAAATTGTCGATGTAGATCGCGATGGTGGTTATCGTGTTGATAAAATAATGGTACGTCTAATTGATGGTGTTAACCCAAGCAATGATGACGATGAAAATTAAGTGCGCGAGTAAATAAATTATTTAATTTTACAAGGAGATTGTTATGCCACATTTAGTGTTAGAGGCGTCCTCAAATATTATTGAAACGAATGAAAAAATTAAAACTATTTTGCAAGAGTGTCAAAATTTATTGGTTGATAAATTACCAACTAAGTTATCAAGTTGTAAAAGTCGTTTAGTTTTACATGAAGTATTTGTTCTTGGTGATAATCATTCTGAGAGTGCTTTTGTTCATCTTTCTGTTCGAGTTTTAAAAGGGCGTCAGGCTAGCCTGTTGAATGCGACGGCTGTTGGCTTAAGGGATATTTTAAGTAATGGGTTTGCCAAAAGTTTAGGACATTTAAAGTTGGGTATTAGTGTTGAAATCACGGAGCTAAGTGATAATTATGCTTCTGTATCCGCAACTTAAAATATTTTTGCGGTAAATTTAATTTTACATATTTTAGCAAATAAAATTAGCGTTTTATCTATGTTGCCTTATTGTGGTATTAGTAGCATATTGTCAGGTTGTGTGAATTAATAGATAGATTAAATTATAAATATGTTATTTAAAGTTGAGCAAATTAGAGAAAGAATCGTAAATTGGCTAATCCATGTGGATTAGCCAATTTTATGCAAAGGACTAATACTTTTCTAGTGCAAAAGCCACGGCTTCAAATAGTTCCTTATGTTCTGGATGGCGAAGAATGAAGGTATCATTCCCCATCACAGCGGCAAAAACATCTGGTAGACGTTTATAGTCAACTGCAATAGGACCTAATCTGCGCATAACTTCATCAATTGAATGAACATAATGAAAACGATCGCGACGTAATGCACATGCAACGTTATACTTTCTTTCATATTCAAGATGATTGTTGTTATGTACTACAAGCTCGGCAAAAACTTTGAATAAATCGATATCACAAGAATAATTTTGCATATCAATGCCATATCCACCTGGTGGTCGAACATTGATTTCAATGACCTTGTATTCATTTTCACGTACTTTAAAAAACTCAATATGGAAAAAACGTTCACGAACATTAAATCCCTTAACGATTTTGCGCCCATATTCAATTAAAAGTGGATTAATATCCCGATTATAGAAATATGAGGTATCGCGTTGTTCTTTAAGTGCCGTTAGTATGTCATTGCCTAATTCAAATGATGAATGAAACATTATATTACTATCTTTGTCAACTAGTCCATCAAAAGTTACAATTTGACCAATTACGAATGGTTCAATCACATAGTTATTGTGATTGTTTTGTAAAATTTGAATCAGTTGATCTTGATTTTCTACTTTGTAAGTATTGCTTGCACCAACGCCTTTATCTGGTTTGACTATGAAAGGATAGCCATTGCGTTCAACAAACGCTTTAAGTTCTTCATTGCTAGCAGAAAGAGACATTGCTTCAGCGCAAGGGACTCCACATTCATGGAAGACACGTTTCATGCCAAGCTTACTTTGGTTAATTTGTAGATCTTCGGGTTTTTGGCCGTAAATGTCAAAATCTCGGCGAATTTGTGCTTCAAGTCCTAACCAATGTTCTAACTGTGAATCTACGCGGTCAATTTTTCCATACTTGTGACTAAAGTGTAAAATTGTATGGTAAATTTGATCGTAGTTATTCATGTCGACTTGGGCGTAATCCGTTAGCGAATCTTTTAACTCTTGTCTAAATTCGTGGTATTGCCCATCGCCGATTCCTAATACATTTGCGCCAGCATTACGTAATTGCACACAAAAGTTGTAGAAATTGGGTGGGAAATGAGGCGAAATGAAAACATAATTCATTTGTATCCCTAATTAAAATGTTAAAAATAGTACTTGTGTGTTATTTTAGCATAAAGCGTATTAAGGTTGGAATTAAATTTTAATGCGTTTATTTTATTGGAATGACATTACTCAAATTATGTTAAAATGCGTCATATCACATAGAGTGAGGTTAAAAGCAATACATTAACGTTGATTGTGGTTGAATAACTAGTATACTTTCTAGTGAATATGTCAGTAAGTAGCCAAATTAAGGAGTTTTTATGTCAGAAATTGATTTAAATGTAGTGACAAAACGTTTTATCCTGGGATGTTGGCGCTTAAGTGAGTGGTCGTATTCTACGCAAGATTTAAATAAATATATTCAGCAAGTTATTGAATTAGGCATTAATAGTTTTGATCATGCAGATATTTATGGTGATTATAGCTGTGAAGAATTATTTGGCAATGCGCTAAAATTAACTCCATCGATCAGACAGACAATTAAATTAACTTCAAAGTGTGGTATTAAACTACAGTCATCTAAATTTCCACAGCATACCCAGCATATCTATGATACTTCATTTCAACATATCATTAGAGCCGCGGAGCGTTCGTTGGCTAATCTTCAGACCGATTATCTTGATTTACTGCTGATTCATCGTCCAGATCCTTTAATGGATGCTGCTGAAATAGCCTTAGCATTTAATCAGCTCAAGAAAGCTGGTAAAGTTCTTAATTTTGGTGTATCTAATTTTACACCTGCACAATTTGAATTACTCCAATCGTACCTCGATTATCCATTACAAACCAACCAAATTGAAGCTTCGGTTTTATGTCATGAGAATTTTCTGAATGGAAACTTTGATCATTTGCAAATGAAAAGAATTATTCCACAAATTTGGTCACCGCTTGCAGGTGGGCGCATCTTTACAAATACCAATGAGCTTAGTAGCCAACGTGTACAGGCTGATTTAATTAAACTTGCTCGACATTACTCGGTAACACCTGATTTAATTGCCTTAGCTTGGTTATTGAAGTTACCTAGTCAGCCGCAGATTATATTAGGAAGTGGTAAATTAAATCGAGTGATTCACGCAATTCAAAGTATAAATATTAATTTAAGTCGCGATGACTGGTTTGAATTATGGGTTAGTTTTTTGGGGCACGATATTGCATAATTTTTTTAAGGAAGTATGATGATGAAAAGTAAATTACCGCGGTTAAGCTTTTGGCAAATCTTTAATATTAGTTTTGGATTTCTCGGTGTGCAGATTGGCTATTCTTTGCAAATGGGCAATACTAGCCGAATTTTATCCGCACTTGGATCTAATGTCGAGCATTTAAGCTATTTTTGGTTGGCAGCACCATTTGCGGGTTTAATTGTTCAGCCAATTGTTGGTTTATCGAGTGATAAATTATGGACGAGAATGGGGCGTAGAGTTCCATTTATTATCTTGGGTGCATTAACCTCTGCCTTAGCCATGTTCTTTATGCCAAATTCAGAACATTTTGCATCTTTTATTTATCCAGTATTTTTTGGTGCATTTATGTTACTGTTTATGGATACTGCTTTTAATATTACTATGCAACCGTTTCGTGCCTTAGTTGGTGATGTTGTTTCAGATGAACAACGTAATTTAGGTTATTCGGTACAAAGCTTTTTGATTAATACTGGTGCTGTGATTGGTTCATTATTACCATTTGCTTTGGATTGGTTTGGGGTTGCAAATACTCCAGCACCTGGTGCAAAGGTTGCGCCAACGGTTATTTGGGCATTCTACTTTGGTGGTGGCTGTTTACTGGTGTCAGTATTGTGGACGGCGCTGACAACTAAGGAATATCCTCCCGAGGAATATGCTCGCTATCATGGTATTACTCCGGCTGAAAGTAAGACTAAAGAATCATTTTTGCAAGTCTTAAAAGCGACACCGAATACAATGTGGCGCTTAGGGATTGTTCAATTTTTCTCATGGTTCGCATTATTTATGATGTGGGTTTATACAACTTCCGCGATAGCTGAGAATGTTTGGCATACGTTACCAACTGATTCAACTTCGGCAGCATTTAATGAAGCAGGTAATTGGGTGGGGATTATTTTTGCAGCCTATAGTGTTTGTGCGGCTATCTTTGCCGTATTTATGAGTAAATTGGCAAATAAATTTGGCCGTAAGTCAGTTTACATGTGGTCATTATTATTAGGCGGTATTGGCCTAATTTCAATGGTATTTATTCATGATAAATATACACTATTGTTTGCAATGGTTGGAATTGGAATTGCATGGTCGGCTATTTTAGCGATGCCATATGCAATTTTGTCTGCAGCGCTACCAGCTGCTAAAATGGGAGTTTATATGGGGATTTTTAATGCTACCATAACTATTCCTCAAATTGCAGCAGGTATTTTAGGTGGAGTTATTCTAGCTTTTGTTGGTGGAAATGCCGTAATGATGCTAGGCGTTGCTGGGGTTTCGATGCTAATTGCTGCAGCTTCGGTGATTTTTGTTAAATAAATGAATTCAATAAGGCTATAACGATGATATAGCCTTATTTTTATACTAAGTGTTTATCTTGTGCTTTTTGATAAATTGTTTTGAATCAATATTATTTTTAGATGCATTTTATTTTTCATTGATTAGCAAGTATAAATTAGTCTTTTTAGATGTAAAAAATACATGATAAAGTAATTCAATTGATAAATACAGTCACGATTTTAAGTCTTGTAAGGAAATATATTTTTTATTTCTATCATGATTTGTCCTGTTTTAGTGAGATGGTGAATATAGCGATATTGTGGGTTTTAAAACATAGTTATAAAATGACATTGGTTTAACAAAGATAATAAAATCCAGTTTTCACAGAGGCATGGATGAAATATATTTTAACCATAATAAAAGATAATCATGAATTAATAAGCATTTATATTGAAAATATCGGAATCAGTATCGAATGATACATATTCTATGTCAACACTACTTTATTAAATAATTATACAACATTCTGGAAAATGGATACCTCAAAAAGATACAACAGAGGGTACTACAATAGTAATTTACAAACAATAAAGTCATCAAATATAATACACTGAGGCATATTGCTACAAAATATAACATTGTGTTTCAGTGTGTTAGATTATGGAAAATTAGTACTGTTATATATAGTCTTATTTTGTATTCTAATTTGCTTAAAAGTGTTAAAATATCGCTCTTAATCAGATTATAATCCCAATATTGGAATTAATGTTTTGCAGCGTTGTTTGAATGCTGTCCTATTTATATTTTAGTGAAAGAGTTTTAATGGAATTTAACACATCTATTGAACAAGCCCTACAAAAGCTATTGGCTAAGCCTATTTTGGCGGCAAGCAATCAAGAAATTTATTATGCGCTTCTCCAGTTTACTAAGCAACAAATTGAGCAAAGACCACAAGCGGTGGCAAAAAAGAAAGTTTATTATATCTCAAGTGAATTTTTAATCGGCAAGATGTTATCAAATAATTTAATTAATCTTGAAATCTATGACGAAGTTCGCAGTATTTTGGCAGAAAATGGCAAATTGTTAAGTGACATTGAAGAAGTTGAGCCAGAACCTTCATTAGGTAACGGTGGACTAGGTCGTTTAGCTGCGTGTTTTCTAGATTCGATTGCTACGCTTGATTTGCCGGGAACTGGCGTTAGTTTGAATTATCACTATGGATTATTTAAACAAAAATTTAATAAAAACTCGCAAAGTGAAGAACCTAATCCATGGATTGAAGAACAAGGTTGGCTAACTAAAACGAATAAAAGTTATAAAATTGATTTTAATGGCTTTAGTGTTCAATCGCGCCTTTATGAAATTGATGTAGTTGGTTATGCGAATAATCGAGTTAACAAACTAAGTCTTTTTGATGTTGAAAGTGTTGATCAGTCAATTGTCGGCGATGGAATCACGTTTGATAAAAATGATATTGCCAAAAATTTGACTTTATTTTTATATCCTGATGATAGTGATGAATCAGGGCATTTATTGCGGATTTATCAACAATATTTTATGGTAAGTAATGCGGTTAATTTAATTTTTGATGATCTTCAAGCAAATAATTTTGCGTTAAATGATTTAGCCTCGCATGCAGTAATCCAAATTAATGACACTCATCCAACTTTAGTTATTCCAGAGTTAATTCGTCAGCTAGAGTTAAAAGGTCTAAAACGTGATCGAGCGATTGAAATTGTCAAACATTGTGTAGCATATACCAATCATACGATTTTAGCCGAAGCTTTAGAAAAATGGCCATTGGCATATTTAGAAAAAGTTGTGCCACATTTGATGGATATTATCCGTTATTTGGATAACAGGATTAAAGCAGAGTATCCAAACCAAGGTGTTGACATTATTGATGAACAAAATCGTGTGCATATGGCGCATATTGCGATTCATTATAGTTTCAGTGTTAATGGTGTGGCTGCGCTCCATACGGAAATTTTGAAAAACAGTGAGTTAAAGAAATTTAATCAAATTTATCCAGCTAAATTTAACAATAAAACTAATGGAATTACGTTTAGACGCTGGTTAATGGAAACTAACCCAGAGTTAACTAGTTATTTAACTGAATTAATTGGAGCTGAATTTAAACATGATGCATTAAAATTGCAAGGTTTATTAAAACACCATGATAATCCAGTTGTTTTAGCTAAATTAATGCAAATTAAACATCTTAAAAAACAGCAATTTATAGATTTTGCGAAAACTTCGTTTGGAGTTGATTTAAATCGAAATGCCATTTTTGATGTACAAATTAAGCGTATTCATGAATATAAACGTCAACAAATGAATGCACTTTATATTATTCATAAATATCTTGAAGTTAAAGCGGGGAATTATCCACTCCGTCCAATTACTTTTATTTTTGGTGGCAAAGCTGCTCCCGCGTACACCATTGCTAAGCACGTGATTCATTTGATTTTATGCTTACAGGATTTGATTAATAACGATCCTAAAGTTAGCCAGCATTTACAGGTGTTATTTGTTGAGAATTATAATGTAACGGTTGCTGAGAAGTTAATCCCAGCCGCAGATGTTTCAGAACAAATTTCCTTGGCTTCAAAAGAAGCAAGCGGTACTGGAAACATGAAATTCATGTTAAATGGTGCAGTGACAATTGGAACGATGGATGGTGCCAATGTTGAAATTGCCGAATTAGTTGGCGCAAAAAATATCTATACCTTTGGTAAAGACAGTGACACGATTATTGATCTATATAGCAAAGGTAGTTATAAGTCATATGGTTATTATCTTGGTGAACCTTTAATTAAACGTGCGGTAGATTTTATTTTATCAGATGAGTTAGTTGCGGTTGGTGATAAAGAGAAGTTATCTACCTTGCATCACGAGCTAATTAGTAAAGATTGGTTTATGACTTTAATTGATTTAGTTGAATATATCCAAGTCAAGGATCAAATGTTTGCAGATTATGAAGATAGCGATCGTTGGGCTAAAATGAGTTTAATTAATATTGGTGAAGCTGGATTCTTTAGTTCTGATCGCACCATTGCTGAGTACAATCGCGATATTTGGAAGATTTAAATGTAACTATACAATAAGGGGATTATGTTATGAAAAAGGCTGGTGCATTAGTAGCGGTTTCAAGTTTACCTTCTGCTTACGGAGTTGGTGATTTTGGTCCACAGGCATATGAGTATATTGATATTTTAGCGCAGATGAAACTAAAAATATGGCAAGTTTTACCTTTGAATCCTTTGGGTTATGGTAATTCTCCATATCAGCCGTATTCATCATTTGCTGGTGATGATATCTATATTAGCGTTGATAAATTGGTTGCTGATGGGCTTTTAAATCAATCTGATGCGGTTGAGTTTAAGTCTAATGCGACAATCGTTGATTACGGCGCAGTGCGTTCTCATAAGACTAATATGTTGCAAACGGCATTTGCTAATTTCATGAGTAATTCTCAATTAAAGGCCGAACTTGATGCTTTTGTAGCCAAAACTAGTTGGGCTTATAATTATGCGGTATTTGTAACTTTCAAAAAAGCCAATCAACATAAAGCTTGGAATTTATGGCCTAGTGAATATAAAAGCTGGATTAAAGATAAGAAATTGGATCTATCTGCATATAAAGAACAAATTGATTATGAGTTATTTTTACAATTTATTTTTAGTCGTCAATGGTTAGAGTTGAAAGCTTATGCGAATAGTAAAAACATTGAAATAATGGGTGATATTCCAATTTATTTAGGGTTTGATTCTCTAGATGTTTGGGAAAATCAAGACATGTTTCTTTTGGATGCTGAGCAAAATCCTACTTTTGTGGCAGGTGTTCCGCCAGATTATTTCTCTGTAACAGGACAACGCTGGGGTAATCCAATTTATAATTGGGAAAATTTAGCTAAAACTAATTTTAAATTCTGGATTGATCGCTTACAAGGCAATATGCAAGCTTTTGATATAATTAGAATTGACCATTTTAGAGCCTTTGATACCTATTGGCAAATTCCAGCTAGTTGTCCAACGGCAATTGATGGTGAATGGGTTGAGGCACCGGGTTATGCATTATTTGATGCAATTTATAAAGAATTGCCAGAGATTAAAATTGTCGTTGAAGATCTTGGTGATTTACGTCCCGAAGTTCTTGAGTTAAGAGACCATTACAAACTGCCTGGTATGCAAATTTTCCAATTTGTATTTGATGTGCATGGTAATAATAGTAAATTGAAAGAATTAGTTAACACTATTATTTACACAGGTACGCATGATAATAGTACTTTAATGGGCTGGTATTGGTCATTAAATACATGGAACCGGAAGTTATTGAAACGTTTCTTCAAAGCTAATGACGTGACTATTACACATAAAATGTTACAATATTCTTTAAATTGTAATGCATCTTATGTGATTTTCCCGGCTCAAGATATTCTTGGTCTAGGTGATTATGCGCGGATGAATTTTCCAAGTACTATTGGTTCGCCAAATTGGGAATGGAAAATGGCTAATTTAGCTGGTTTAAAAGCTGAGGCTACGTGGCTAGGTGCTGCAGTTGCTAAATCTGGACGCTAACATTTAAAGTTTACTTAATCAAAAAGCCACGATATTAAATATCGTGGCTTTTTGATTAACAATATGAATAAATAAAATTAGCTAATATAACAATAATTTGATTATTTGGTTTTTTTAAATTATTACGTCATTGTCAATAATATAGCCAATAAAATCACATCTCATGATGGCGTGATTTAGATTGGCTCTTATCTACCTAATTGTGGCTAATCATGAACCACTAAAATCGAATGAGATTTTAAAAGTGGTATTTTGCCTTCAACTAAGCCTAAAATAGGCTCAATGCCTGCTTTTTCATGATTAACTACGACCTTCCAATGGCCTTTTTTCTTTGGTTTTGGAAGAATCTCATTCACGTCATAATCATTAAGATTACTAGCGTTATAAATTACTACAATTTCTTCCCAGCTATCACCATTGGCATGATTGGTGTAATGCGCAATGATAACTCCAGAGCTATCTGTATGATAGGCTGGGTAGATATTTAAATGCTCATTAATCATGCTAGCTTGTGACATTCTAAATGCTGGGTGATGCTTTCTTAATTCAATTAAGCCTTTAATATAATTAAACACCGGTAGAAATTTAAGTTTATCTTCCCAGTGGAATGCATTGGTAGTATCATCACTCTTATAACTATTATGATCACCATTTTTGGTACGTAATATTTCAGCACCGCCTTGGAAAAATGGAATACCTTGCGCGGTTAAAATAATACCTAATCCAAGTAAATATTGACGAACCAAAGTACTTTCAAAAGGATCCAATGGGAGATTTTGACGATATTCTCCTATTTTCAAATCTTGATTCTGACTTTTCTCGATATGATCCCATAACGTATAATTATCATGTGCATCAATATAATTAATTGACTCACTTGCCACTGCGGTTAATCCATTAATGGAACCTTTTAAACCATCAATAACGTGCCATAAATTTAAAGGGTTATGCGGATTACCATTAATAAATCCGTTGCTCGGTGAATTTGATCCACGAATTGCATCTCTGAATAAGTCATTGAAAACTGAAAAATTATGATTTTTTTGACGGCCACGGTAGGTTCCATTAGTTAGGACTGAATCGCCGCCTTTCCATGGTTCACCGTACACGAGTATGCTTGGATCAATTGCATGAGCTGTTGCAACAATTTTTTTCATGCTCTCAAAGTCCATTAGTTCCATTAAATCAAAGCGCATGCCATCAATTTTGTAATTGCGAATCCAGTGAACGGTCGAATCAACAATAAATTTTCTTACCATTGGGCGTTCAGTTGCTAACTCATTGCCACAGCCAGATCCGTTAGTAAATTTTCCTTTATTATCAGTGCGGAAATAATACCCTTGAACAATATTATCCATGTTGTTGGTATTTGTCATGTGGTTATAGACCATATCCATGACGACTCGAATTCCTTTGGCGTGAAACTTCTGAATCATTTTACGAGTTTCTAAAATTCGTAAACTAGGGTCATATGGATCTAGGGAGTAGCTACCATCAGGAGCATTATAGTTTTTAGGATCATAGCCCCAATTACGATTATCAACTTCATCTAATCGAGTTTCATCAACTGATGAAAAATCAAAAATAGGTAAAAGATGAACGTGAGTGATACCTAAATCAACTAAACTATCTAAGCCGGTTGTTACGCTTTGAGTCGGGTTTTCTGGACTAGAGTAATGTGTTGAAGACTCTACAGTTCCCAAAAATTTTCCACGCATTTCAGTAGCAACACCACTGCTGGCTTTTATTGTGAAGTCGCGAATATGCATTTCATAGATTATGGCGTCTTGTGGATTAATAAATTTTGGTTTAACATCTGCAGCCCAATTTTCAGGCATTAGTGTTTCTGAATTAATATCGAGTAGTACGCCTTTATCGCCATTTAAACCAATTCCATTGGCATACGGATCTACAGCATAAGTGCTCTTAATTGTATGGCGTCCATGGTTGTCAAGATCGTCAAAATGTAAGCGATAGAGGTAATATTTACTTTCAAATTCGGGTGCATCTATTTCAATATAATGAGTTCCATTTACAACCTCATGTTGCATAACAAAGTTAAAGTCTGGATGGTTTTGCACTGTAAATACATCATTATAAAGAAGTAGTTCAACTTGTTTAGCCGTTGGTGCCCACAGGCGTAATTTTATTTTACGATTGTTAAAAATGATTCCCATTTCATTATTAGCGTAGTAAAACTTATCTAAATAACCACGCATAGTTACTTTACAGGGAATAAAAATATTATTACTAGCTTTTATGACAACAAAATCATTGGAGCGTGGTGAAACGGCTAAATCTAAGAAAATTACTTGTTTGAGATCTTCTTTTACTAATACGGTGAGCTCTTCTTGTTTGATTGAATTAATGTATAAATCGAACTTTGTTCCAACTGGTGGCGTATCAGACAAATATGCGGTAATTTTACTTTTGCTATCCATAATTGCCAGTTCAATTCTTGGATTCATGCGATTTATGACATCATGTAAACTGGTGTAAATTCGGTTGTCACCATGAATAATATAATAATTCTGGTCATGGTCATTTAATTCAAATGATGGTGTTTGTTCCGACCAATCATTGTGCCAATTGCTCTCCCAGCTTTTTTTACGCGCAATGACATTTTGTTTTGAGGTTAATCCTGTTATACCAAAGTCGCTATCCGTGGTTAAATTAACTGATTTATGTTTTTTTCCAGTTGCATCAAAGGTCCATAGATTCCATGAGAAATTACTTCCAGAATAAAGATTATCGCGTTTATAAAAGTGAATTAATTTCTCTGTCCGTTCTTCTTTATTCAGTGTGAAGCTACGTTCGGAGACTAAATTTTTTGCATGATGTGTTGCGGTAACCGTTATTTCATCAAGCTCACGTGCTTCCTGAGTGACCAATAATTTACCATTATGAAAAGAAATACCTGCGTGTTGTGGGCTAATTTTCCACTCAACAGGAACTATTTCGCGTCGATTATTACCAACATTTTTAATGGCAATTAGTTCTAGCGGTGAACCAATTACAATTATATTTTCAGAAGCTTTAATTTCAATGTTATGAGGTTTAACTTCCCATTGAAAATCAAAGGCTTTGAATCCATCGCTTTGTGCGGATAAAAGCACTTCATTACCATCTGCGTCGATTAAAAGATAACTATATTGATGAAAGCCTGCCTCCAGACCTTCATCAAATTGAATATCTTTCATCATGGCTAGAGTAGCATCGTTTGAGTCAGCAACCCATTGAATCTTATAATATTCAGATTTTTTCCAATGGTTAAAATCGCCCACCACGTAGGCAAATAAATAACCCTCAACTTTTACCTTAAAGCGAATATTATTCATATCAATGTTGCGTTTTAACATTTGATAACCAGTTATGATTTTATAGTTACCAAATTTTTCTTGCCAAGCCATATTTTCGTCACTTCCCCTAAATCAATTATCGTCTATTGTTTGTTATTAAAAATTAATCTATACGCTTTAAAACTAATGTTGCCATTGGTGGAATTTTGAGCGTAATGTGTTGATCAAATCCATTGATTATTTCTGGTGTTGAGAGCAGTTTTTCAGTAATAATTTGTCCTGATCCACCAAATTCAGAGCTGTCTGAGTTAAAGACTTCTTCATAAGATCCAGCTTCTGGTACGCCCAGTTTGTAGTCTAAATACATCATTGGAGTAAAATTAGAGACAAAAATTAAACTTTGTTTTTTATCTTTACTATAACGAACAAAAGATAGAATACTTTGTGACGCATTATTAGATTCGATCCATTTGAAACCTTCTTGTTCATAATCACAATCCCACAATGCACGATGCTCAGTATAAAAATGGTTTAATTTTTTATAGAATAATTGCATGTCATGATGATTTGGAAATTTATCGATAATCTCCCATTGTAGTGGTTCAAATTCGCGCCATTCAACGAATTGTGAGAATTCATTGCCCATAAATAAAAGTTTTTTACCTGGGTGTCCGATGGTAAATGCGGCATACAAGCGTTGTCCTGCATATTTATTCCATAAGTCACCCCACATTTTATTTACCAAAGATTTTTTACCATGAACTACTTCATCATGTGAAATTGGTAACACAAATTTTTCTGAATAATGGTAATGCATTGAGAAATTGATTAAACTATGGTGGTGTTGACGATAAATTGGATCTAGTGCAATATAACGTAACGTGTCATTCATCCAGCCCATATTCCATTTGAAATCAAAGCCTAAACCACCCTCATGGACTGAAGCCGTCATTTTAGGGAATGCAGACGATTCTTCGGCAATTGTCATAACGCCTTGATGATAATGATGAACAGTCCAATTGAATTCGCGTAAAAAGTCAATGGCTTCAAGATTTTCGTGTCCACCATAAATATTTTGTTCCCATTCACCATGTTTTCGATCGTAATCAAGGTAAACAATATTTGATACAGCATCCACACGTAGTCCATCAATATGGAACTCATTAATCCAGTAAAGTGCATTTGAAATTAAGAATGAGCGAACTTCATTGCGACCTAAGTCAAAATTATGTGTACCCCAACCTTTATTATTAGCTTTACGATAATCTTGGTATTCATAAGTAGCACCACCGTCAAAGTTAATTAAACCTTGTTCATCTTTACAAAAATGTCCTGGAACCCAGTCTAAAATCACGCCGATGTTATGTTGGTGTAATGTATCAACTAGTTTTTTTAAACCAATTAAATCGCCATGGCGACTAGTTGCAGAATAAAACCCTGTTGCTTGATAACCCCATGATTTATCTAATGGATGTTCATGTAATGGCATAAACTCAACATGGGTATAACCCATTTCAGTTAAATAAGCTGGTAACTCTTCGCTTAACTCGGTGTAGCTCATGAAGTGGCCATCTTTAGTTTTCCATGATGCTAAGTGAACTTCATAAGTATTCATTGCTGCTTCAAAAATATTTAATTTTGAACGTTGCTCTAACCATGCATTATCTTGCCAAGTGTAATCGGTGTTAGTACGAATAATTGATGCAGTTTGCGGGCGCAATTCTGTACTGATTGCGTATGGATCGCTTTTATAAACCATATAGTGTGAGTATTTATTAGTTACCGCAAATTTATATTTACCACCAGCGGCAACATTGGGGATAAAGACACTCCATAGACCACCGCTACTAATTTTTTGCATAGCATTTTCATCATGTTGGTACCAGTGGCTAAAGTCACCCAATACGCAAATTCGTTCCGCATTTGGTGCCCAAGTTGTAAATCGTATGCCATCAACGCCATTTTCATTGCTAAAATGAGCTCCCATAAAGCGATGTGCATTATGGTGTTTGCCTTCATGGAATAAAAATTTATCTAAGTCTGAGATTGATAAACTAGCTAATGTTGTTGTTTCATTCATTGCATTAGCTGTTTTAGTTTTTTTTGTGGCTGGCTTTGTGGTTTTTTTTGCGATAGGTTTTACAGATTTTTCTTCTTTAATTGATTCTAATTCAGGTGAAGTAATTGCTGAAGAAGTTTTTTTAGCTTTTGGTGTCGCTTTAGCTTTAGGGCTAGACTTGGTTTTAGTCGCTGCTACTTTTGGAGTTTCTACTTTTGGAGTTTCTACTTTTGGAGTTTCTACTTTTGGAGTTTCTACTTTTGGAGTTTCTACTTTTGGAGTTTCTACTTTTGGAGTTTCTACTTTTGG
>JACCDZ010066505.1_pt1 | contig 37130 bp, 73 predicted proteins | sample 7449551 | NCBI WGS metagenome assembly JACCDZ01 (sample SAMN15323452, study PRJNA562643) | freshwater metagenome | isolation source: river surface water | place: USA:Blue River Watershed | collected 2017-08-18 | reverse complement strand
TTTAATTTTAGATCACAGTATATTTTTGTGTAGATGTGACTATGACAAAGAAGCTGCCAAACAATTATTAGAATTAAAACCTATTGTACCACAAGTTGATCTATTATTAAAAACAAAACGCAAATGGGGTTTTGATTTTGCGCTAGATTCTGTCGCAGAAGACGGCACAGTCTATGAAGTGCTACATATAGAGTATGATCATTGTGATTATGAATATTTCAAAAATCGTATGGTGGATTTTGAATGGACTGTAAGACACACTGATTGGATTGATGCAGCCAAAAGGATTTGGCAACAACGAGATCAATGGGAGAATTTAAAAGGATTTGATCAGAATCACTGGAAAGCACAGTATTTGTTAAATTGGCAAAGAGCAGAATACACAGAAAAGACAATATAAATACAAGAGTTAATTTTAGGATCAATTATGAAAAAATTGTTAGCAATATTATTATTAGTGCCAACTTTGACACTGGCACAAAAAACCCCACAAGGGGCCATATACGATGCACAAATCATACGTGTTAATGACGGAGACACTGTGGTAATTAGTGCGCCATTTCTTCCCGCCCCACTTAAACCAGAATTAGCAGTTAGAGTCTACGGGGTAGATACGCCTGAAAAAGGACATAGAGCACAGTGTCCCAGTGAAGATCAACGAGGACAGGCCGCAACTGCTTTTACTAAAAATGCTGTGGCTAAATCACTCAAACGTCAAGTTGTTCTTTATGGATGGGATAAATTTGGCGGTCGTGTACTAGGTGATATGATTTTAGACGGTCAAAGTCTACGTGCAGAACTAATACGTAACGGCTTTGCTCGAGAATACTTTGGTGAAGCAAAACAAAGTTGGTGTAATTAATGAACCCAAACGAATATCCAGTTTACCCAGAGGAGGATGGTTATGACCGCCCGCGAAATCCTTACAGTCCTCATTGAAGATTTGATTGAAGGTTTGGCAAGATTTGGCTGCGGACTAGCAGGAATATATTATGATTAACATTACAGAGTCAGCAAAAACAAAAGTTTTAGATTTACTAGCGGAAGAAAATAATCCCAACCTAGCATTACGTACATTTGTACAAGGCGGGGGTTGCAGTGGTTTTAGTTATGGCTTTACGTTTGATGAGGAACAAAACGAAGACGATTTTGAAATTCCGTTGAATAACAATTATAAATTGTTAATTGACAGTATGAGTATGCAATATCTTCAAGGAGCTGAAATTGATTACAAAGATGACCTAGACGGAAGTCAATTTGTAATAAGGAATCCAAACGCACAAACTACTTGTGGATGTGGAAGTAGTTTTAGCGTATAAACACCTACCTTAGGACGTTATCGTTACATAGGTGTGCCCGGCTGCTGGGCAGAATGTTATGGGAGTCGTGCCCCGGAATGGCGTTCTAAGTGAGCATTTTTAATTATAATGAAACCTACAATCGCATTATTTTTGCATGACCCTAAGTGCTCAGTACAATGTGGCAATGGTATAATACAGGCACTTAGTCAACATTATAACTTCAAAATCTTTGGATTTAGAGAAGTTGAGGACGTATTTTTTGATGATGTAGATATAGTAGCTTTTCCTGGCGGTGAAGGCGATAGCGAATCTTGGCATAGATTGCTCAAAGCCAACAAACAACAAATATTAAAGTTTGTTGGTAGAGGTGGATACTATCTTGGAATTTGTATGGGTGCTTACTGGGCCGGGAGTTATTACTTTAATATTTTAGATGAAGTAGATGCTGTACAATACATTACTAGACCAAATACAGATACACGTCGCCCACATGCTAAAGCAATAGATGTTGTATGGAACGGGCATCCTGAAAGGATGTTTTTTTATGATGGTTGCGCCTTAGTTGGTAATAACAATAAATTTGAAACTATTGCTACCTATGCTAACGGTGATTCCATGGCAATTATACAAAATCGTATAGGTTTAATAGGATGTCACCCAGAAAGTGAAAAGTTTTGGTATGATGGGTACAGTTGGATGCCTAAACATTGGCATCACAGAAAACATCATGCTCTATTGCTAGAATTTGTTAACCAATTGATGAAGAAGTAAATACTTCTATGAACGAGATTATAGCAACGTTAGTAATGACGCACATTACAATAGTGTCCGTGACACTATACTTACATAGAAGCCAAGCACATAGGGGTGTTGAATTTCATCCTGTATTAAGTCATTTCTTTAGATTTTGGCTGTGGCTCACAACAGGCATGACTACTAAAGCATGGGTCGCAGTACATCGAAAGCATCATCAAAGTACTGATGTAGATGGCGACCCACATAGCCCTCATTTATTTGGTATTTGGCGCTTGTTGTTTGGTGGGTGGAGTTTGTACCATGAAGCAACAAAAGATGCAGTTTTTGTTATCAAGTATGGTACTGGAACTCCAAAAGATCGCGCCGAAATTTTCTACTCAAGATATCACAAATATGGCATTTATCTAATGCTGGCAATTGATTTGTTAATATTTGGTTGGTGGGGATTCCTAGTGTGGGGTGTACAGATGATTTGGATTCCGTTCTGGGCCGCTGGCTTTATCAACGGCATAGGACACTGGTGGGGATATCGTAATGGCGAGACTAAGGATCATAGTCGTAATGTTAGTCCTATTGGGATCTTAATTGGCGGCGAAGAATTGCACAATAACCATCACTTAGATCCAGCAAGTCCTAAGTTTAGACGCAAGTGGTTTGAACTAGATATAGGTTGGATTTATATATGTATATTATCCTTTTTGAAATTAGCCAAAGTTAGGTAAATACATAGTCAGCTTGCATAGGGCAAGTTTATGCTGTACCCACAGCGTAGGACCTAGAACGTCAACATAAGGAGAAAACAAATGGGACGTCCATTAAACAAAAAATATTTTGCCAATACTAACTATCAGGATTTTGGCACAGCAAACGTAGGCGGAGAAAGCATCGCCAGCGTAACAGCTCCAGCTGGCACATTGGCTGATCTAGTAAACGGTACATATCCAATTCCAGCGGCACAAATTGGTGCTCCTAACGTTGCAGGCGGAGCTAAACCAGTACTAAGAGTTATAGTTACTGGCGCAACTGCTTATACAGTGGAAGTTGTATCAGCAGGTTCTGGTTACACAAGTGCTCCAACTATTACTTTCAACGGTAGTGTTGCAGGAGGATCTGGAAGTGCTACCCCTGTTGCTACTTTAACATCTAGTGGTACTGCTCGTCAAAATGGGTTGATGTGTGAAGCACAAATTCCTGGCGGTAGTGATAACACAGCTGGAGATGTTATTAAGCAAGTAGGCTCACGTCGTTTCAAAGTACAGACAGCAGATGGCACAGCAATTTTAAAACTTGTTGCTACTGAAAATCTAGCTGATGGACAAATGAGCATTAGAGCAACTGACAGCGCAGGCGGTACATATTTTGTTACAAAGATTAGTAATCGTAAGTGTACATTGGTTCCAGCCGCAAACGTTTGGGGTGGTACCAGTTCTGCTGGCGCACAGTTCGCTAGTGGCGCAACTGCTAAGTGGACATTTGGATCAGCTGTATTGAATACTACAGTTACACTTGACAACCAATAATTAATTTAGTATCCAAACAAAAAGCCACCCTAGGGTGGCTTTTGTGTTTTTATAGTATCAACCTACTTGATAGCTATGCTAGTTTTTAATTATTTCTTTGCGCCGCTGTTAACAAATGCGTACATTTTTTCAGCAGTCTCAAGAACTTTTTCAAGGCCTGGATGCTCTGGCATGCCAACTGTGGTTACAATCTGACCAGTCTTCTCGTCACGTTTCGCAGTCATTTCCCAACCTGAAAATTTGACATGGAAGTCATCGCTGATTAGATCCTTAGCCATCTTTAGGATGTCTGTACGGATTTCATAACCGTTCTTGTTAAATTTAACTTCTGGTAGTTTTGGTGTAAAATCTGACATATTTTTCTCCTTTATGTGTGTATGTCTTTACTGCTTATTTGTTTGCGAATGCAAACGGAACTTTCAACATCGCAGTAGTAATGTCAAAAGATAATTTTGTTATTTCTTTGGCGTATTGTTCTTGTGCGTCAATATAAGCATGTAGGCTTAGTTTGACAGTATCGTCAAAAACCACCGTGTTGACAGCGGTACGCTTGGCGTCTTGAATTGTTTTGATTACTTGTTCTGGTGTGATAAACATAGTGTCTCCTGTGTATGTGTACTATTATATATGCCTAGTTACTTAAAAGCAACTTATTTCTTGAACTTTTTTACTCGTTCCTTAATAATTTCTATCACTTCATCACTAAGAACTACTTCGTAGTGATTATACCCAACTTCTACTAATTCCATATCTTCATGATACTTTTGACTGTCAATAGTTACAACACCGTCGTTATGCGCTAACATAAATGGACTCTGCCCCTTTACGGTAACAATATTAGTCCATGGATGTTGTATTTTAATTTTATTAGCCTGTTTCATAGCCCAACTACTAGGACCAATATCACGCATCAATCTACTAAACGGTAAAAAGTATTGAGCATAATCAGCTACCTCAGCCCCACCATAAGGTGTGCTTAATGTCACTGCGCCCAATACTTGTTTTGGTAAAGCATTGGCAATGTGTAAACTATAGATACCGCCTAAACTGTGTGCTACAAATGCTATGTCCTTGACACCAGATAGCTGTTTAATCATGTCATTTAGATTATTTTCAAATCCATTTCGACTGTCATAATCTATATTGATGCCGGAGCCCAACTTACTTTTGATGTAGTTAAAACTTTCACTGGTAGCATTAGCACCATGTATATAAACCAACTGCATGGCTTATTTACTTTAAAACTTATTCGGCCATTACACGTCTAGCTGATTCGTAATCGCCAATACGAGCAAAGTAACTAGCGGCACGAGCTCGACCAAATGAATCCATTACGGACCAAATGTAATTAATGATCATTTTCATAGATATTGTTCCTTGTGAGAATAGTTAAACTCGTTGATGTAGTTTTCGAGTTGTGCGGCATCGGTAATGCCTTTGGTACTTAGATAATAATCCAAGCGTGATTGATATGAGCTGTCTGGAAACATTTCTGCCAAACGTTCTAAGATGGCTAGCATCTTTTGTGATACTGTTTTCATTATTATTCTCCGTGTGTATATAATGTATGTAGTAACTCAGTGTTTCTACTGAGTATTTAGTAAAGTACATGTGGCATCGCACAATAAGGTACTGGCTAGATTTCTTACAAAAAAACTGCTATACTACAAAAACGGTTAAATATTTTAAAGGGAAATAATTAATGAAACGTTCGACGAAGAGTCTGCTAGAAGAATTGAATGAGTTTGCCGCTAAGAAACATACAGAAAGTGTCATTGAGAGTCGTGCAAACCATATAATTGATTCAGCAGTAAATTTAATATCTCTAATTAAAGAGCAGTTTGATCCTGAAACTGCATTTGAATTAGAAAAGCGTTTTATTAATAGTATACGCAGTGCTGATCCCAGTAAGTTTACACGTGGTATACGTAAAATTCGAGACAGTAAAGAAACCGCTAGAACTCTCAAAATTATTGAGGGCAACGCAAAAGATCCCAAATAATCCCCATTTCCCTTGATTTTTCCTTAGCTTTATAAATAATAGTAACAAACCACGGAGCGTGGTATGTGACATACGATTAAGGAGAAAAATTATGTCAGCAGGAATTACAGCAGTTAATTACGCAGCCAAAGCAGGTAATGCACTAGGCGGAAAAACATACATCTTATTGCTAGAAAAGCAAGGCGGTGGAAATTTAACACAAACTATCGTTGACGATGTTGTTCGTTCTTTAGGTCAAGGTGTTGATCAAGGTTCTAGCAAAGCAGACGCTTTTACAGTAGCAGGTGTAACTGGTTCAGTAACTGGTACAGCAGTTTATCTAGCAGTTCAAGGTACAGGTACTATTACTACTGATACTACAGCATGGAATGGTGTTACAAACGCTTCTGTTACAGTAGTAACTACTTTTGAACAGAATCCAGCTTAATTTTAACGTAAGCTAATAGAAGGGCTCTTTTTATAAGGGCCCTTTCTTTTTGGCCGTTAAATATACACATGGAAAGAATTCAGATTAGCACGACAATTGACATAACTGATACAGGTGTAAAACGTCAAGAGCACGGTACAGAAAAACAGTTTAATCAATTTAAAAATTACATGACGTTTCATCAAGTCTTAGGACTGAGATCAAACTTTACAATAGTAGATCCCCCAAAATTTGATAAAGATCGTTGGACCATGGTGGTGGAAACAGACAGAGATGCTGTGTATGCTACAGATGTTGATCCTGTGGGATTACTCAAAGAAGATCTGCATCAAGTGCCTATTTTGACTGGTTTAGATGAAGTAAAACAGCAAAAACAGGCAATTATTACAACAAAAGGCAATCACCCTAATACTTTTGTGAGCATTGTCAAATAAATAATACTAATAATTTGGAGAGCGTCGATGTCTACAAAAGAGCTGGAGAAGGACAATTTAGAGTTGCATGTAGAATTATGTGCATCTCGATACGATTCGCTAGAAAAGCGTCTAAGTAGTATCGAAACTAAGGTAAGTAGTTTAGCTCAAACTATACAGGATAGCCAGCATAGCATGACTAAAGTTATGATTGGCACAGCAGGTACAGTTGTTGCTGGTGTCATAAGTACTATTATCGTAATTTTAATGAAGTTTTAAATATGCGCTGGCACGAAATAATATCAGAAAAACTAGTACATGCTAATCGTTTAGCGGACAGGCCTATTGGGACTAAAATTAAAAAGGCTATGCCTTTGGTTCCAGGAGTTGCGCCGCCACCAGATCCAGGAACAGCTATTGCTATGGCTCTACCTCAAATAGCACAGGCTGTGGCAGGCGCAAGTCAGCAGGCAGCACAAACAGCCGTTGCAATGGATGATGCTGAAGAGCAACAAGCTCAGGCAGCTCTAGCAGTACAAGAATATGAACAAGCAAAGAAACAGCAATGATTAAAGAAGAACGTGCTCTAATACAAAAACTTCAAACTTTAAAAAATAAAGTTAAAGAAAACCTACGTTCTCAAGGAATCATTGTTCCAATGAAAACTGATCGTGGAATTAAATTAGAGAATTACGAAATTGTACTTGAAAATACTGGTTATACAGTGTATAATAAGTTTGAGGAAAAAGTATACTCTAATTTGTATTATTTGCAAACAGCCGTGCTTATAGCTAATGCACTGGCTTCTGGAAGAACTGTTAAGAACGAATGGCTATCTGATGACAGATATGCAGGCGTTGCAGACTTTGATAAAACATTGTTTGAACAGCGTTTTACTAGTTCTTTGAAAAAGAAAGACTTGTTTGGTATACAGCACTACCACATAAGACTAACAGAATCTAGACTTAAACATAAAAACCACATGGATTCTTTGAACATTTCGTATTCAAGGTTACTCAACTCCCTAAGAAGCATTGAGAAATCTAATAAATACTCATAATAAATTTAGGACACCCCTATGAAAACTACCGATTTTAACAAACCAGTGACAGCTAAGTTTTTAAGCGAAAGCTTCACTAAAAGATATGGTTCCAAGATCAATTTGGACAAATACACTACTGAGCAGTTAGAAGATTTCCGTAACAAGATTCGTACTAAACTAAGTCAGCAGGAAAGTACAGGACGTTTCAACGAAAACGTTGAAAATGAAAACTACAATCGTGATCGAATGATTTTAGATGTCATCAATCAACATTTAGAAGAACGTGCATCTGCTATTGCTGAAGCAGTTGATCCAAAACAAGCTGGTGTGGTGCAAGCCGCAATTGACATGCAGAACAAAATCAAGAACATGTTAGAAGATGTTGGTTCTATGATGACTAAAACAATGGTTGCACTTGCTGATGATATTAAAGATACATTAGGTGATCAAGCCGCTGAGGAGTTTGGCGCTATTGTTACTCCTGCACTACAGGCCGCAATGGATCATTTACAAACTACACGTTCAGCCGTTGAAGCAGGTGTTAATGTTTTAACTGGTGAAGGTAATCCAGAAACAATTGGTGCAGAGCCTGCCGCAGATATGGCAGAACCTACAGGTGACGAATTTGCAAATGATTTAGAAGCTGACGTTGGTGCTGATGAATTTGGAGCAAGTGATGCAGCCGCAGGTGGTGATGAAGTTGCTGGTCGTGAAAAGCGTGAAAGCCGCCAATTCCGTATGCCATCTATCACAGAAGGCAATAGTTTAATGTTTAAATTGTCTCGCTAATGCTATTACGTGAATTTGATCAAGGCGAAGACTTCATTGGTGATTTAGAAAATTTGCTACAACTATCTTTAAACAAGTACGACAAAGAAGATAGTGTAGCAAAAATCAGTTATGAAGCACTAAGTCAATTATTACAAAGATCTGGTAGTTACGGTTCTGTGAATCGTAACATCATTGATCAGGCAGTTGAAAAAAGTCCAGCTCTAAGGCAGCTAATTAGAAATTATGATGGTAGTAGTGTTACTCTAAACACCAGTAAAGAACCTCCAAAAGAAACTTTACCAGACCAACCAGACCTTGAAAAGACTGATCAAGGTATATCCAAAACAACACAACAAGCCGCAAGCTCAGCCGCTCAAGCTGGCTTGACAAATTAACCTAAATCATTTATAATGGTTATATGGATAATATAACAATAATACAGCCTCCACCTTTTATTGAAAGAATACAGTATAAAAATTGTGTTCAAATTAATTTAAATGGAAAAAGAGTATATCAAACTCCAGACGGAGATACTACACCAAGCGTAACAACAATTCTTGGAGCTACCAAGGATATGACGCATTTGAATGAATGGCGTAAACGTGTTGGCGAAGAAAATGCAAAACAAATAACCAAAGAAGCTAGTGGTGTTGGTACTGCTATGCACTCTAACATTGAAAGATTTTTAGCTGGTGTTGAACGTATGCCCGGCAATAATCCAGTACATGTTAAAGCAAATGCTATGGCGGATCAAATCATTAACAATGGTTTGAGCAAAGTAAATGAAGTTTGGGCTATGGAACAAAGTCTTTATTTTCCAGGGTTGTATTCTGGAACTACAGACTTAGTTGGTGTTTACGATGGTGAACCAGCTGTAATGGATCATAAGCAAACTAATAAACCCAAAAAGCGCGAATGGGTAGAAGATTATTTTTTACAATTAACAGCATATATATTGGCACACAACGAAGTATATGGAACTAACATTCGTAGGGGTGTAGTATTCATGTGCAGTAGAGGCGATGATCCTGTTAAAATAGGCGGAGAAACCTATCAACAATTTGATCTTTTGCCCCAAGATTTTGCAAAATATGAAGATCTTTGGCTCAATAAAGTTGAGGACTACTACAAGAACTATCATCAAGGCTAAGCAGATAAATATCTTTAATTAAAGGATATCTTACTATGGCCGTTGTGCAAATATCAAAAATTCAAGTCCGTAGGGGCAGAAAGAATCAAACTAATTTACCGCAGTTAAGTGGTGGAGAATTTGGTTGGGCTGTAGATACCCAACAACTTTACATTGGAAATGGTTCCGTTAGCGAAGGCTCACCATTTGTTGGTAATACAGAAATACTTACTGAACGCAGTAATATATTTGGTCTCCTAGGCGCATATACCTATTCTGATGGTGTTCTTCAAACAGGTGTTGATAGTAATGCACCATATAGTAGAAGTCTACAACAAAAACTCGATGACATCGCAAGTGTTAGAGATTTTGGTGCTCAAGGTGATTTTTCTAACGGTATTGGTACTGACGACACTGCCGCATTACAACGTGCAATAGATCAGTTATATCTAAATTCTATTAATAAAACTTCAGCTAGAAGTCATATTAAATTGAGAATTCCAGCAGGCATTTATAAAATTAGTTCAGCTCTTTATGTGCCATCTAATCTTAATTTAATTGGTGATGGTCCTGATAACACAATCATATATCAGATAGCTCCTTCTCAACCAATATTTCAAACTGTGGCTACATCAAGTACTCCTGGTACATATCAAAAGTTTGAATTTATGAATAGTGATAATGCTCCTAGCAATGTATATGTTGAGGGAGTAACACTACAGCGTGATCCTGCAATATCCAATCAAACCCCTATTGCATTTATTGATTGTCTAAGAGATAGTCATTTTAATAAATGTAAGTTTGTTGGCACATGGGAAAATGGTGACGGAGAAGAAATAAGTCCTGTTATTGCTGGCTCTAGTAGTGCTATCCTAATAAGAGGACTTGGCGCAGTGACCACTGACAATGTTCTTTTCACTGACTGTAAGTTTACAAAAATTGCTCATGCTATCTATTGTGATTATGATTCAAATAAATTGACTTTTAATCAGTGCTCATTTATTAATTTATTTAGAGGTTTGACATTAGCAAAAACTAGTACTAACACTGTTGGTCAAAATTTTGGTCCACAGGACTATGTTGTAGAAAATTGTACTTTTGATAAAGTTGATGCAGAAGCTTTTAAAGTTTTCAATAATTCTTCAAGTAGCGGACACAGAAGTTTGAATAATAAATTTTATGATGTGGGAAATAATAGTGCTGAACAAAGTCAGCCAACTACTCCAGTTATAGATTTTGGAATTTCAAATAGTTATAGTAACGGTGATTATTTTCAAAGAAATATCTCTATAATTGATATTGATTCAAACAAAACTAGTTCACCAAGTAGATTAGTTGCTTACTTGCCAGACGTTTTAGGAATAAACAATGTTTCATATCCTTCAAGATCGTTGGCATTATTGGATAGCACACCTGTTGTAACTCCAAAAATTTTACTTAAGACACCTGCTTGGTCATCTTCAAAAATAATCATAGACTATGTTATAAGAAAATCGTCAAACGATCTCTATAGAGTGGGAACACTTACTATTTCTGTACACCCAGACATGGCAAATGGAATAATTAAACCAACACTTGATGATGACTTTGTATATTATGGTATAACAGAAACAATTGGAAATGGCATAGGTGGTAACGTACAATTTTATGCAACAGTTAGTAATCTTCCATCAGTAAAGATAAATCCAACAACTTTAGCTGAAAGCGTTGAGGATCGTCCTACTTTGATTGTTAGATACTCTAATCCTACAGGCCCAGGCGGCGAGGCATCAATCACATATAAGGTCACTATAGTTAACAGCTATCGAGCGTTTGTATAATAGGAAATAAGTGTTTCAAAATAGTTACGAAAAACAATTTACCATTTGGAAAAAATTTAGAAATAAATTAGAAGAGAGCCATAGCCCAATTGAAGATGCAATCAAGTTTTGGTCTATGGCTCCTTTGGTAAATAAACATCTAGACCCATATCGAGTTGATACTTGGCCCGATCCTTGGCAAATCATCAAAGATGGAAAATATAATGATTTAACCATCAATTTGATGATTGGGCACACGCTAAAATTAACTAAGCGTTTTAATGAAAGTCAAATTGAGATACGGACCTATCTAGACACATCAAATAAAACAGTATATAATACATGTTGCATCGATAATAAAATACTTAACTACCGATACGGAGAAGTGGTAGAAGAGTTAGAATTACCGAAAGAGTTAGTGCTACAAACGGCAACACCATTGCCAGACTACAAGTAAAAATTACTTGGTAGAGAAATTTCTTTACCATAAATAAAAATCTAATAAAGACAGAGGCGATAGAATGACCATCACAGTAACAAAGAGAAATGGAAGCAAGGAACCGTTACTGATAGAGAAGTGGCAGGCACAGGTAGCTAAAGTATGTGCAGGGATAGCAGATGTAAGTCAATCAATGATTGAAATCAAAGCACAGCCGCATTTCTACAACGGAATTACAACAAAAGAAATAGATGAGATCACATTAAGGGCTATCGTTGATTTAATTGACATTGAACACAACCCAGACATTGGACACACCAACTATCAATATGTTGCAGGAAAACAAAGATTAAGTATGTTACGTAAAGATGTGTATGGTGATTATCAAGTTCCACACATCTACGAAATAGTTAAGAAAAATATAGATATTGGTTTATATACTCCAGAACTTCTACAGTGGTACACAGAAGAAGATTGGGAAAAAATGAATGATATGTTAGAGCATGATAAGGATGAAGAATATTCTTATGCGGCTATTGAACAACTAATTGAAAAATATCTAGTACGTAATCGTGCTACAAAAGAAATTTATGAGACCCCACAAATACGTTACATGGTAGCGGCTGCTACTGTGTTCCATAAAGAAGAGCCTAATAGTGCTCGTATGCGTTATATAAAGGAATACTACAATGCGGCTTCTGACGGTCTATTTACTCTCGCAACTCCTGTTCTTGCTGGGCTTGGCACTCCCACTAAGCAGTTCAGTAGTTGTGTACTCATTCGCAGTGATGATGATCTTGACTCCATTTTTGCTAGTGGAGAAATGATGGCTAAGTATGCTAGTAAACGTGCTGGCATAGGTTTAGAAATTGGTCGTTTACGTCCTCTAGGTAGTCCTATTAGAGGTGGTGAAATCATGCACACTGGCATGATACCATTTTTAAAGAAATGGTTTGGTGATTTAAGGAGTTGCAGTCAAGGTGGTATTAGAAACGCATCTGCTACAGTTTTTTATCCTATTTGGCATCATCAGTTTGACGATCTTATTGTCCTTAAAAATAATCAAGGAACTGAAGAAACTCGCGTTAGACACATGGACTATGGAGTTGTATTATCTGCATTCTTCTGGCGTCGTTTTAAAAATCAAGAAAATATTACTTTCTTTGATCCTAATGAAGTACCTGATTTGTACGAGGCTTTCTACAAGGATACTAAGTTATTTGAAGAATTATATGTCAAATATGAGAAGCAAGCCGGCCTTCGTAAGAAGACTATGAGTGCTGAGGAAGTATTTAAAAGCGGTATACTAAAAGAAAGAACCGACACTGGACGTATCTATCTAGTGTTTATTGACAACGTGATGAATCAAGGTCCTTTCGATCCTGAATATCATACCATTTATCAGAGTAACCTTTGCTGTGAAATTTTACTACCTACTAAGCCCTTTAAACGTTTGGATGACGATTCTGGTCGTATCGCTTTATGCACGTTGGGATCAATCAACTGGGGTGCTTTCCGTAATCCGGAAGACATGCGTCGCGCTTGCCGTATTCTTCAGCGTAGCCTTTGCAATATATTGGACTACCAAGACTTTTTATCAATACAATCTAAACTCAGTAATGATGAAATCCAACCTCTAGGTATTGGTGTTACTAATCTTGCCTATTGGCATGCTAAACGTGGACATAAGTATGGTGAGAAAGATGCACTACAAGAAGTTAAGAGTTGGATGGAACATCAAGCGTTCTATCTAACAGAAGCAACTGTTGAATTGGCCAAAGAAAGAGGTGCTTGTCAGCATAGCTCACATACCCGATACGGCCAAGGCATTTTCCCATGGGAGTCACGTGCTAAAGGCGTTAATGAACTGGCAGACTTTACTCCTGAGCTTGACTGGGAATCCTTACGTAAGGAGATGAAAGAACATGGTGTACGAAATGCTACTCTTATGGCTATTGCTCCAGTTGAGTCTAGTAGTGTTGTTATTAATTCTACAAATGGAATAGAAATGCCTATGAGCTTGATCTCAACTAAAGAAAGTAAAGCAGGCTCATTTACACAAGTTGTTCCTGAATATCAAAAATTAAAAAATAAGTATCAGTTAATGTGGGAACAGAAAGACTGCGACGGTTATCTAAAGACTGCGTCAGTATTAGCAGCCTATGTAGATCAAAGTATTAGTACAAATACATTCTATAATCCTGCACACTTTCCAGATAGAAAAGTTCCAACTACATTGATTGCTAAGAATTTAATGCAGGCACACATGTGGGGATTGAAAACATTCTACTACAGTCTAATTAATAAAGCAGGAAGTAAGGTGCAAGAAGAAGTAGCACCTGCACTGGGGACTTATGTTAATGGCTATCATCAAGAAGAATTAGACGAAGATTGTGAGGCATGTAAACTATGAGTTATGACTTCATAAAAGGATTCATAACAGAAGGTAGGAGTGATAAACTATCTATTAAACCTTTGCCTTATAAAAAACAAGATCTAAATCCTTGTATATCAGAAGACACGCTAAATTATCATTATGAAAAATTAGCAAAGACCTACGCTGAAAGATATAATAAAAGAGAAGGCGATGCATTTTTTAATGAAGCTGGTGTATTTTTGCACAATATATTGTTTCAACAATATCAATCACCAAATAATAAAAATGTTCCAACTGGTAAAATAGAAGAATTTATTAACAAACATTTTAAATCTTTTGATGATTTTAAAGATGAATTTTTAAAAGAAGCAATGAGTATACAAGGCAGTGGTTGGGTCTATCTTAGTAAAAGTGGCAAAATAAAAACTATTAAAAATCACGAAATCAAAAAAGACATTGTATTATTAATAGACTGGTGGGAACATGCCTGGGCATTGGATTACCAAGCAGATAAAAAGAAATATTTAGAAAATCAATGGAAAATAATTAATTGGGATCATATAAATGCTAGAGACGATATGTGATATTATGGTAGACGCTTACAAGCGTAACTGGATTACTAGCCGTGATGGTAATGTCAGTATCCGCCATCACGACCGTGATCACTTTTATATTACACCTAGCGGTGTACGTAAACAAACACTACAACCTGATCAATTTAAGAAGATTAAGATTGTTAGTAGTTTGATGTGGCGTGACGAACCTTACACTGAAATCAGTAGTGCATTAAAACCAAGTGGTGAGATTCCTTTACACTTTGGTCTACAAAAAAACATGGGTCAGCACAGCAATGATGTTAGGGTTGTTGTACATGTGCATCCTACATATTGTGTTGCTGCCATGCACGCCGGCATTGACTTGAGCACCATTGTTGATAGTTTTCCAGAACTAAGTCGTTATACCAAAGTTGCGCCAAATGTAGGCGATGTTCCCCCTATCAGTCAAGAGCTTGCAGATCGTTGCCACGAAAATCTAAAGTTAGACCACTACGGCAACATTGCCTATGATATCGTAGGAATTAAAGGTCACGGTGTTGTAGCAATTGATACTAGTCCATGGCGTGCTTACGAGCATATTGAAAGATTAGAGCATATTTGTAAAATAGTATTAGCTAGTGGAAAATATTAAGTTTGCTTGGTTACCTACTAAAATGACCAGTGGGAAAACAATATGGCTAAAGTCATATATCCTTCATCGTAATTTATATGACGAGTCAACTGGTAGACCGCCAATGAATAGTTTATTTTTTGAATGGACTGAAACACCGCAAGAAAAAACTTGGAGACTTTTAAAAGAGTCAGTTGTATATAATAGAAATATTTGGAATGATCCAACACTAACAAAACAGGATAAACAATGAGTAAACAACAATATAACTTAAACACAAAGACAGACTACCTAAACCGCAAGATGTTTCTAGACCCAGCAGGTCCAGTTACTATTCAGCGTTTTGAAGAAGTAAAGTATAAAAAGATTGCAGACTTTGAAACAACAGCACGTGGGTTCTTCTGGGTCCCAGAAGAAATTACATTGAGTAAAGATGCTAACGATTTTAAAGATGCTAGTGAAGCAGTTAAGCATATCTTCACTTCAAACCTTTTGCGTCAAACAGCACTAGATAGTTTGCAAGGTCGAGGACCAAGCCAAGTATTTGCCCCTGTAGTCTCTCTCCCAGAATTAGAAGCATTGGTTTATAACTGGACATTTTTTGAAACTAACATTCATAGTCGTAGTTACAGTCACATCATTAGGAACATATATAATGTACCCAAAGAAGTATTCAACACAATCCATGACACTAAAGAAATTGTCGATATGGCATCAAGTATTGGACGTTATTACGATGACCTGCATATCATCAACAGCAGGAAAGAGCTTGGCGAAATGGTACCTGAAGAGATTCATATCAAGGCCATTTGGCTCGCTTTACATGCGAGTTACGCATTAGAAGCATTCCGCTTTATGGTTTCATTTGCTACTAGTCTTGCTATGGTAGAGAATAAGATTTTTATTGGTAACGGAAACATCATTAGCTTGATTCTGCAAGACGAACTATTACACAAAGGTTGGACTGCTTATTTGATTAATCAAGTTGTTAAAGAAGATCCGCGTTTTTCCAAAATTGCACAAGAATGTCAAGAGCAAGTTTTGCAGATTTATAGAGATGTTATTCGTGAAGAAAAAGCCTGGGCAGATTACCTTTTCCAAAAGGGCCCTGTGATTGGTCTTAATGCTAACATCTTAAAAGACTTTGTTGATTATACAGCATCTGATGCTTTAAAACAGATTGGCATTAAATACTGGAATACATCACCAAAGAGTACTCCTATTCCTTGGTTTAACAAACATAGTGACACTAGCAAGAAACAAACTGCCTTACAGGAAAGTGAAAGTACCAATTATGTAATTGGTGTTATGAGTGAAGGCATTGACTATAACGCATTACCTGCGTTATAATAAGGAAAACAAATGGTACGAGCCTCTGATATTATCAAATCGTTTGAAGCAATAATAAGAGTCAAACAGGATAACGGTAGTGTGTTACAAATAAAAACTATCACACAATCTACCACTTCAGCTATGGCTAAAAAATTATTGCAAGCTCAGTATGGCAAAGGTGCTGTAGTGGGTACACCGAGAGAGATAAAGGTATAAAAATGAAAGCAATCGTTTGGAGCAAATATAACTGTCCTTACTGCGACCAAGCAAAGGCGTTATTGAAATCAAAAGGTATTGAATACACAGAAAAGAAAATTGGTGATGGCTACACCAAGGAAGATTTACTAGAATCAGTTCCAACAGCACGTTCGGTTCCACAAATCTTCTTAGACGAAAAACTCATTGGCGGCTTTACTGAATTAAAACAGTATCTAACCAACAATGAGGTGTTAAATGGATGATAAAGATCTTGATATAAAAGATATAACAATTGATTTAGGCAGTGATCATATTAGTGGCGGATCTAGTGTTGATACAATAACATTAAATACAGGTTGGGACTCAATTGGTACAATTGACATGTCAACTTATAATTCAACTTACAACACATATTCACTACCAGTAAGTACAACATCAGGTTCTAGTTACACTATTTCTAACGGTACTTGGAGCACAACTCCATATATTACTACAACAACCAATCCAGGCATTAGCGTTGAAGGTGATGCTGAATTTAAAGGCAACATCAAAGTTAAAGGCAAAGATTTAAGTGAGTGGATGGAAACATTAGAACGTAGATTAGCAATACTTGTTCCAGATCCTAAAAAATTAGAACAATATGAAGCATTACAAAAAGCATACAAGCATTATAAGATGTTAGAAGCATTGTGTGAAGAAAGAAAAGACGAAGATGAATCCAAGTAAAGAAGTAAGGGATTTTATTGGTAGGCACGGTGTTAAAGTTATTGACACCAATAAACGTGCTCATCGTTTAAGTAAAGCAAATATAGAAATGTTTGCTTTTTCAAATGATTACAATAAATTTCTATCTGATAGGATGACTTTTGAAACTGAACCATTATACACAGTGGAAATTGCTGAAAGTGAATTAGACAGAATTGCTAAATTTGAACAGCAGGTGTTTAATAATATGGCAGAGAAGGGTCATTACAATATGTTTGAAACTTTGATGCAACAAAAAGAAGAAGAGCAGTATCTTAAGGAAAAATACCCCGCAGTCAAAAAAGCCTACGAGCATTATAGCTTAATGCTTAAATTGGCAAAATCTGGTGAGCTTCCAGGTTGACTTTGACTTGACATTGTTGTAAAATTACGGCATAACCCGGGGGCTTCTATGGAATCTACAATTCTAACTCTTTTTACTCTTCTAGTATTAAAACATTTTCTAGCTGATTTTGTTTTTCAGACCAATAACATGGTAATGGAAAAAGGGAATTATGGAGCCAAGTGGGGTATATATCATTCTCTTGTTCATGCTGTTTTAACTGGTCTAGTTTTTTATGCCGTCTTTACTGACGTTATATCAGTGTTATTGATGGCATTTATTGACGGGGTGGTCCACTATCACATTGATTGGGCCAAAATGAACATCAACAAGAACAGAAACCTAACACCATCTGATGAACCATTTTGGTTTTGGTTAGGAATAGATCAGTTGATGCACTACTTAACATATATAGGATTAATAGCACTAGCAATATAGTGCTGAGAGATATGAAAATAAAAAAACAATATGAATTAAATGAAGATGCGTGGATACATCTTGGTGGTGATAGATTGTCTAAAGGTAAGGTAATTGATATTTTTGATTTGGCTCACGCTGGATATAGCAAAGATATAGAATTTTATATTATTGAGATACCAACAGAAATTGAACCTCTATTAGAAGTTAGAACATGGGAACAGATAAGCCAAGATCCTAAAGGACCTATTGGTGCATACAGATCAATTAGACAAGAAATTGCAACTAAAAAGTTTTTAGGAAAAGTTGGTATAAAAATTCCACCAGAATCTCAAATTGAAAAAGTTCAATTTTTACCAGAAAATACAATAGTAGACATTGAAGAAACTAAAACAGAGATTACTGAAGTATTAGACATTTACGACCCAACCCCAGAAGAAGTTAATGCCGCAATTGAAAGATCCATACGGCAGAACAAAGAAATGTATAGAGTGAATACATTATCTGAAAAACCAAAAAGATATTACGGAAAAAAGAAACATGAAAAAAGAGCTTGATGAACTATTGTGTAAAAAGTATCCAAAGCTGTTTTTTGAAAGAGACTTGCCAATGTCTCAAACTGCAATGTGTTGGGGTTTCACCTGTGGGGATGGTTGGTTTAATATAATTGATAATTTATGTGCTAATATTCAAAGTCATATTGATTGGAAAAATAAAAACGAAGAAGTTATCACACAAGTCGTAGTCAAACAAGTTAAAGAAAAGTTTGGAACACTTCGTTTTTATATCTCTGGCGGTGACGATTATATTCATGGTCTAATTGCAATGGCAGAATCTATGAGTGGTGTAACTTGCGAAAGTTGTGGCTCTCCTGGAACTCGACAAGGCAGAGGATGGATACGTACTTTGTGTGACAAACATGAAGAAGAACGTGCTACACAATATGCCAAAGACAACGGACTTGAAATTTGAAAAAGTTAAACCGTTGACATTGCGAATCGTTGACGGAGGAACTTATAAAGATGAAGTCATCACTGAAATACAAAATTGGTGCAATGCCAATAATTGCGGAGTACGAACAAGTTGGGATATGTTTCGCTTTGTAAATCCTGAACAAATCACATTATTTTTATTGCGTTGGAGTTCTTGATTTAACTTTTTGTTTTTGCTACAATATAGTATGAAACCCCTTATCTATACTAAAAAAGAATGGAATGAAATCTTAGAAAATATTAAAAGAGATCATCCACCTAGTATCTATATGATAAGAGAAAAAATGCGTAGAAAATTAGGATTTACCACAAGAGAACATACTGCATGGGAACCTGGAATGGTTAGGTACAAAACTCTTATACATTTAGATTTCTACGACGAAAAATTTAAAACTATGTTTTTGCTCAAATACCATACTAAACTGTATGATACATTGGACAATGAGGACTGTTAATGAAAGTTATATTATCAGGACGGGGTGCAGGGAAAAGTTATTGGACTAATCAAGCTATCAAACGGCTAATGGATGATTTGTGTAACCGTCCAATAGAAGAGTTAATACTTAGTGAAGGCAAAGTCTACGGTAGTAGATATTACTGCGTAGAACCTATTGGTGGTAATTGGAAAGAAATGGAACAATGGTGTTTAGATACGTTTGGGTCAGCTGGTTCTCCTATGTGGGAGGAAAAAACAGCTCCAGAGCCAGCTCAGCGTTGGTATAAAAACAATCGACGTTTTTGGTTTCGTAATGATAAAGATAGAACTTGGTTCCTAATGCGTTGGAGATGATATGGATTACATAGAAGATACTATTGCTGAAGATTTAGGTAGACAAATAAAAGAAGAGATTGATAGAGAAATTTTATTTGATCTATTAGTCGAGATAGGATGGACAAGAATTGAACTACCAAATAAGTTTTTACCTGTATCTGGTGTAGAACTACACAAATGGCGTGAACAAAATTTAACAGGACATTATAGAGCTCACGAACATATTTGGCTGTTTGAAAAATCACAAGATGCAGTGCTATTTGCACTAAGATGGTCATGACTAATGAAGAGTATTTAAATCAATCATTTATTGATAAACGAAATCAATATTGGCAGTCAATACATGCCATGCGTCCAGAATATATGGAAGAATTTAAGGGTATACATGACTTAACTGTAAGACCTAGCATACATCATTGGGCAGAGAAAAAGTATGGATTTCTCATGGAGACTGATACAGATGGCAATTATACTGCCAACTATACAGTAACAGATAGTAAAAAATTCTTACTATTTCAAATAAAGTATTGGCGATGATTAAAATAGTGTGGGGAAGAAGTATAGGTTGGAATATGAGTCTTAACGGTGTAGAAAAATTTAGCCCAGATACATGGAGTCCTATGAAAATTACCAGTATTATTACAAATGGTTGTGACTGTTATCCATGGCATGAAATATTTGCTTGGATTCCTGTTAAAACGGTTACCGGAAATTATGCTTGGTGGCGAAAAATTTATAAAAGAAAAGTTTGGGCTGTTTGGGGCACAGGGTTTCATATGGAACCAATTGTACAGTATGCTGACATATTTGAGATAATACGAGCAGACGATGAAATTCTAGGACATGGTTATTAATAAATGATAGCAGATAAAGAATACCATGGAGTACAGGTAGAAAACTATTCTATACCAGAACATGTTATAAAATGGCTCGATGAAAAAATTGGTGAAGGACGTTGGTTTATAAAAGGAACAATTGGCGGACAAACCATTTACTTTGAAAATGAACGAGATCATTTTTTCTTTTTAATGACATGGGGTCAATAGTGGATAATTACTATGAAGGATATTTGGGCTTTGCTCCCAAAAAGAAAATTCAAAAATATATGGTAATTGAAGACAGAGTACACGAAATACATAATGTAATTGTACATAAATTTAACATGGGTGATGTAGAAGATCCTGAACTGTATGCCGCAGAGCCTTTATTAGAATGGCAAAATAGTGAACAAGGACAGTGGGTAATGTCTCATGCTATGGAGACTCCTATGTGGCATAGGCATATAGATCAGTTTAGTTATGGACACGCATTTGCTATCACAGCAAAATTAAAAGCAAAGGATTATTCTTTCTTTCTATTAAAATGGGGTGAAGAAGGCACTCTCAAATGACACGACGAATCAACGCAATAGTAGCAGTGGACGAACACTGGGGCATAGGCAAGGATGGTACAATGCCTTGGCCAACTTTATCAGAAGATCTAAAACGTTTTAAAAAACTAACAGACGGAAGTTTGATAGTTATGGGTAAAAATACTTGGTTAAGTTTACCAAAAAGACCACTACCAGGAAGAGATAACGTTGTTGTTAGTAGAACACTGGATGACGATTCCGTTATTGTACTATCTGGTGATCCAAAAACGATAATTAATAAGTTAAAGCAACAGACTGACAAGGATATTTGGATAATAGGCGGAGCAGACATTTACCGTCAATTCTTACCTTTTTGCCATAGTGTGTACATCACACGTATTGATGGTGATTTCAACTGTGACACCAAATTCCCAGAAGCTGTCTTAACACGTCGATTTGTACTAGATTACATTGAAGATGATATACTAGACAACGACATTTTAACTACATACGAAATATGGGAAAAAGATGACATTTTTAATTAAAAAACCCTCTAGACCAGGGGATATTATTACATTTAAACTAGAAACCGCTGAAGAAGTTATTGCGAAGCTAGTTGAGGAAACAGATACATTATATAAATTGGAACGCCCAATGACTTTGAGCTATAGTGCTCAAGGAGTGGGATTAACTCCTTGGTTAATCACTTCGGAAGCAGAAGCAACTATTGAGATCGAAAAGCGTAGAGTTTTGGCTACTACTCCTACTATGAAAAACGCTTCTGATCAATACATACAAGGAACCACTGGAATTAAAGTAGTATAAATACTCTACATAGGAGAATTTATGAGTTTGCCAGCAGTCATTACCTTCCAAGCAATCGCGTCAGTTACAGGACAAGCAACAGGTGTTCCAGGTACTGCGACTTTGACTTTATACGATTATAAAGCAGAACTTGGCCTACTTGATGCTGAGATCAAATTACTGGCAACGGCCCTAACCGCTATGAGTGCTGAATTAACTCTAATCAGTGCTGAATTGGTTAAAATACAAAATTTTCTTCTAGCAGTACAAAGTCCTACTGGTGATTTTAGGACAGTTAGTCCAGAAGATGTTGCTAATACAACTTTAGTAACTACTGCATTGGCTTCCAATGTTCCTCCAATACCAGTTACACCGGAGTCAACATCATGATATCAATAGCACCTGCAACTGGTCCAGATAATAGTGTAGAGTTACAAACGCTTGTAACTTCCATGTCAAGTGTTGCATTAAAAGCAGGTTCAGTTGCCACTGCTTTGGGTAACATTACATTACAAATTCAGGCTATCAATTTACAATTACTCAAAGCAAATAGGGGGACGGCTGTAGGTGTTAAGAGTTTAACTGCGGGAAATAATTATTCTGTCAATAAAGCAGTTTTGGAAAGAAGAAACACTTTAGCAGGTGCAGAAGACCAGTTCCCAATTCCTCCAACCCCACCAGGAATTTAAATGCCATTTGTAGCCAGAATTGGAGATGTAGCAGGTGGCACAATTATAAATGGTGCTAGTACGGTTACAGCTAATGGAATTCCTCTAGCCCAATTGGGCAGTGTAGTTGCCCCTCATGGAAAATCACCACACTCTGGAAATGTTATAACAAACGGATCAAACTCTGTTACTGCTGAGGGAATACCGGTTGCAAGACTAGGTGATGTTGCAAGCTGTGGACACGCTATTGCTAACGCATCCACAGACGTTACAGCAGGTTAATTACCAAAGGTCTGCTTTAGCAGGCTTAAACTCAGTAGGTGGCTTAGGCAATGTTTGCTTAAAGCCATTTTTCTTAAGCAAAAATATCAGGAAAGTTACACCATAAGTGTTCTGCCATTTACCGTTATTGGTCATGATATAACGTGTGGGACGCAGATCATCTTGTCCAATCTCTGGCTCTTTATAAACAGCGTCATACCAATTTTGATATGCACCATCAAGTTTGCGCCAAAAAATGTTAAGACCTTTTTGACCAGTAAACTCGCATTCAAAAGAATTCCAAAAGATTTTAGTTACGTCTGAAATAAATTTGTCATCAACTACGACACTGGGATCATCTGCACAAGCACGGAAGAATTCGCATAGCATGATGATTTCTTTAGTTTCAACATGACGTACTTCGTAAGTCTTGCGTTGATTCCAATATTTGCAGAACTGTTCTACAATTGGCTCAGCTTCATCAATAATGTTACTAACATGAGTAATGGCTCCATCATCAGTAGTATTCTGATATGCAGAACTAGTCAAGAACAAATCCGCGCTTTCAAGCAGACGTTGTTTACGTTCAGCCGCCAGCCAATCTAATTTGTTGGAATTATCCATACGCACACCAAAAACCTTTTGACTAAACAAGTCCAATGGATCTAGGTCTTTCTTACCGCCACCCTTGCTTTCGCTAGTGTTTAGGATAATAAAATTTTCTCGAATTTCTGCTTTATCATTAGTAGGACTGATAACAACAGGCACATCAACATCGCTAGCAGAAGCTTCAAACACCATTGTGTAGATAATATACAACACAATCATAGTGTGTTGGCCGTCCCAAGCAATCAAACAGCCAGGCAATTCAGGATCTTCATATACATTAATAGCAAGAACACGTGTCGCAGAGTAATTGCGTAGGATGTTTAGAACATGGTCCCAATCCAAAGGACGATTCATTGTATCGTCAATGCGAATGTCGCCAAGTTTGGCAATATGAGCTTTGGCTAGTTTCATGTTAGCTCGTGTAAGATTAGGATTAAATTTCCTAAAATCTTTGAGAACATTTTGCAGTTCGGTCATTGCACCAGGGACTGCCTTACAATATTCATCAATACGTTTCTTAGCACTAACAAACACACTGGTGTTGGTGTTGTATCGTGCGTTCCAAACTTGTGCAGGCGTCAATTTCTTGACAATAGAACCAGGAAGAGAATTTTGAATGCTCATTTTTAACCTTTCAAAGTACGAGCGTTATCAACAAATGTTTCATCATTTGCCAGCGGTTGCAATAGGTGGATCAATGCTCCTTCCATTGCAGTTAGTTCGGTTTCCTTGTGAAGGATCATATAACTTACTACCCAATTTTCTGGATTTAGGTTATACACCGAATAATTTTCACGTAACCAAGCCCATCCTTTGGTGTCATTAGTTCCGCGTTTTAATTCATGAAGAGCCTTTTCCCAGTGCTTCTTTTGACGAGCACGAATCCAACCCTTACCAACATATACTACTTTATCATTTTCTGAAATGATATAAACACCATTATGCTTATCTGGAATGGTAGTGTGAAATTTAAACTGTTTGGTTATTACTTCAGCTTTGATATTGAAATGATCAAGCTCTTTTTGGATAACTTGTTCCACAGTCATTGTGAGCACCTTTTTAACTTAATATGTGATTATTATAGCATAGGTTTTATCAAAAGTCAATCAGAAATTTAACCAAAAAAAGTGGGCAATTAAGCCCACTTTTCTTTATACTTCAATAATGCTAATTGTCTAGCTAAAAACAATCTCCATTTTATATATTCTGGAAGATCGTCATCTTCATCCAGCTCTTCTATTCTTGGCCTACTGTATCCTCGATGTAACGTATCATCAAATACGAACTCAATTTCACAATCTTCAAGATTTAGAACAGCAAGTCTATGAGGATTACTTCTTAGCAGGCTCGGCTTTTTTGGCGTCGCTTTTGGTGGCGTCAGCGGCCTTCTTTTCAGCTGGCTTGGACGCTGGAGCAGATGGTGTAGTTGCGGCTGGCTTGGCTTCAACTTTCTTTTCTTCTTTCTTAGCTGGTTCTGCCGCAAAAGCTGTTACTGCAAACATAGATGCTACTAGAGTTGCGATTAATTTCATTTTAATTTTCCTTTTTAAAATACACATTGTTCATGTGCTATACATATAACGCATTAGATAACACTTTTGTTGACAGAAAATTTGCTCAAAAAAATGCCCCTTGCGGGGCATTTGTATTATCGATTTGCGATATACATTGTGATTTCGAAACCGTAGCGCATTTCAGTTGCTTCTGGCTTTGTCCACATAGTAATTCTCCTTTGTTAATATAAAATAAACATACTTTTTATTGCACTAGTATGTATCATTATATTACATGAAAACTACCACGAAAAACATACTGAAAATCATTAATCTACTATCGCAGAATTAACTATTCAAAACTTTGGCAACTGAGTTCATTACACTGGCAATACGTCCAATATCGCGAAGTTGTTCTACTGTGTAGCCTTCCTTCTTGAGTGTATCGTAGTGAGCTTTAACACAGAAATGACACTTGCCCACAATACTAGCAGCCAAACTAAATGCTTCAAAGTTTGCTTTTGTAGTTCCGCCATGGCTTGCAATAGCATTCATACGTAATTGTGCTGGCAAACCTTTTAGCTGTTCGTCATCTGCCATCTCAACATATGGATACCATACATTGTTCTGTGCCATAATACTTGCGGCTGTCATTGCTGACTCTGAGTGAACAGGTGCGTCTGCTAACATGACAGCAAGTACCTTACCGTTACCAGTTGCGGCGAGTGCAGCCACAGCACAACCCATAGCCACATCTGCATCCAATGTGCTACGCAAAAGGACAGCGTCTAAGTTTAACTTGGTGTCCTTTGCATATTCTGGCAACGCAGTTTTAATTGCGTCAATGAATGCCATTATAATGTCTCCCCGCCTACCGTACGGTTACAAGCACATAGTTCACCAGTTTGCAATGCGTCAAGTACACGCAATGTTTCTTCTGGGCTACGACCAACGTTTAAGTTGTTGACAGTAACGTGCTGGATAACGTTGTCTGGGTCAACAATGAATGTTGCGCGAAGTGCGGCACCTGCTGGAGCATAGAATACACCAAGTTGCTCGATCAAGCTCAACTCACCACGTTGTGTGTCTGCGAACTGTGTATGTGTGATCTTTTGTAGATCTGGATGTGCTTTTTGCCAGCTAACTTTACAGAACTCATTGTCTGTTGAACCAGTCAGCAATACTGCATCACGGTCGGCAAAGTCGCCTGCTAGTTTGTCGTAGGCTACGATTTCTGTAGGGCAAACAAACGTAAAGTCTTTTGGATAGTAAACGATTACCTTCCACTTACCAGCAAAACTCTCATCGGTAATGTCAAAGAAAGCATCTTCTGGCTGACCTGGCTTAACACCAGTGATTGCGAATTTTTCTAATTTATGTCCAACTGTTTTCATAATATCTCCTTTTGTGTGTGTTTGAAAACTTAATAAGAACTATTGTTCCATGTTTATATTATACGTTTATTTACCCTATTAATCAAGCAGATTAATAGATTTTTGCTATGGTATTTTTCAATGACACTTATAGGAGAAATCAATAATAAATTATTCGCACTCAGACCAAACAGTATTGGTCCATTTTTTATAAAGGTATGAACCTTTTGGAACCGCACAGTTTCCAAGTTCTGGATATTTTTCAATCCTTCCGGCTATCACAAGCATAAAAATATAAGCTACAATAAACATGGTAATAATCACACCACCACCTAGAGCAGCTTGCTCTGTCATTTTATCATTACGAGCCTTTTTCCTTTTTCTTTCTATCTCAGCTCTTCTCATTTCATTGGCAACAGCGACTTTTTGTTCCTTGCCCATGATTTTCATCATTTCTTCTACTTCAGTATATAGAGCACCCAATTCAGGTGGGCTCTGATAGACCATAAGCTCTCTAAGTTCACTACTCATTTGTTCTAATTGCTTACGCATGAGTACACGTTGTAGAGCACGTTTGCCCAAACTATCATCTCCATGATAGACTTCAGTTTTACTACGACGCTCCTCTTCTTCAAAGATAGCTAAACACTTATAGTAGTTGTCGTAATAGGCTCCCAAATGATTTCCAATTTCTTGATAGATGTTGGTAGTCTCACCGTCTTTTTTGTTTAACTCTATGACACGATTTTTTTCTTTGATGTATTGATTTTTGGCTTCAACTGGTACAGCTTTACCTTCCCAGCGTTTGTGGAATTGGTCGTCCAGATCCTTGAGAACATCTTTGACGTCCCCTGCCGCACTCTTTATATCTTTATAAAGTTTACATCCTGCTTTAACGGCACTGACTGCTCCATTAGCAAGGGCAAACAGCGTTACTGGATCCATTCATCGCTCCTGAATCTATACGGATATTTACACTTTGAAGTCATAAAAAAAGGGCACCAAAGTGCCCTTTACTATTTTATTTTACAAGGCATAGTTGCCCCGGAAGTGCAGTTTCTTAGGCTGCTAGAGCGTAACGGCTTTCGTTAGCTGGAAGATCCCAGGTGAAAGTCATTACTTCTGCTTCAGTTGTAATTGCTTTTGCATTTACTTGTTTTGCTTGATTTACGGTCATCGCCTACCGTGTTGCCGTCTCTACTATCTCACCCTGTCGAAACCGGTCGGGCCCATCATAAAAGGACTAGAGCAAAAACTACTAAAACAACCACTACGCCTATTGCTAGGGGAGTTAAATCGTCGTTCATACTAATCTCCTTATGGTGGACCCGGGGGGAATCGAACCCCCGTCCAAGATGCCTTCGCTTTGAAGGGATTACAACAATTCCTCAATTCCATTTTTCATACAGTTCAAAAATGGTCATAGTTTCTTTATCACCATAAGCATTTATCACTGCTCTATAAAGATCTAAATTTGATGTTAAAATTGAACTTTTTGTCTTACATTCAGTACTTAACATTTTCTTTTTACTAACAACAAAGTTACCATCCAAACATCTAATTGTAACAGATAAACGATTGGTTAATGTGTCTTGTGTTTTATGAATTACATCACCTCTTAATATCAAAGCATCACCAGGATTTATTTTTGGGGACACTTGTACATTGTCAATATTGATAGGTAAATCATATTCCTCACCAGTTTCGTCATCAAATACAGTTGTCTTGTTATTATTTGGTAAAAATCTTTTAGCCCCTTTCCCTAAAAATTTTTCTTTGTACTCAGGAAAATTTTTATCAATAACATCGTAAGGAATCAAACTCAATCCTGATAAATTTGAATTAGGTTTAATAATTGAAATATAAAAATTTAAATAATTATCATGATGTTGATCAATGTACCATGACACGTGATCTTGATGCCAAGGCATTTGAAAATTAGACGTATCCATATATAAGGATAACATTGATATCACATTGGTTTTAATTGACGTATTGTCACCAATCTGATTCATTAGGTCTAATACTTTAGGTGAAATTTTTTCAAGAATAATTTTTGATGGCATTGGTATGCTATGAAAACTATTAAACAATCTTGTACTGGTATTTTTATCAGTAATGAACATATCAATTTCTTCAATTGATAAAAAGTTAGGTATCACTACATAACCTTGTGTTTCAAGATTTGAAAAATCTATGTTCATTATTTTCCTTAACTGTGACGGATACAGTAGACTATATGTTCTCCGCCCGAACTAGGTAGACTTGCACTCCTTCTGACGTTACACGTCTGGTTCTACTGTCACAGTATTTAATCTTGCGATGCAGTTTGGTCTTTTCGACCCTTTTCACGCTTTGGTTGGAAAGACGCGGAAATCTCTGCATCAATCATTGCACGTTTCCATTGTCCTTTTTTATGAGGATCTTGAAAAGAACTAAGAGCAAGACTTGCCTTCAGTGTTTTAGACATTTTGTAATTTGGACCTGATTTCATTTTATTTCCTTATTAATTTGTTTAACTTCTATTCCAGACTTCTCTAAAAATTCTAACCCTGCATTATCCCGATAAGCACTACGATAGTATACACTACTGATACCGCTCTGATAAATGAGTTTCGCGCAGTCGTGACATGGAGCATGAGTGATAAAAATACTAGCGCCGTTGCCACTGCTTGAACTTTTTGCCAATTTAGCGATTGCATTAGACTCAGCATGTAAAACCTCTGGTTTAGTTTTAAGTCGATAGCGTCTACTATATTCGTAGTAAGGACCCTGCTCCTCTTCTTCAAATGGCCAGCGTTCTTCAATTTCATCTGGATTGAGCCATCCGCCTGCGTCATGACTCATGTATTCTTTATCTTCGCAGTTGTTATCCCAACCTGCAGGCATACCGTTATAGCCGTAGCTAATAACACTGTCATCTTTTACAATGACTGCACCAACTTGTAGTCTTTTGGCATGACTTAATTGAGCCGAACGAGCAGCCCAATCCATATACAGCTCAATATACTTTTGTTTCAAACCAAACCTTCTGTACGAAGAATTTGTTCAACATCATTGGTCAATGTGATTTCTGTACGCACGTTCAACTCAAGAATTTCATCATTGAGTTTTTGTTTTTGATTCCTAAGATCACGAATCATGCTTTTTGCAGTATCAATCTGCTCTTTGGTCAACAATGCAGTGTGTACAGTATCATCGCGACCATAAATGCTTGCACGACTGTTGTCGTTTACACGGGTTCGAATCTTTTCTAATTTGCCAGAAATCACAACCATATCTGTCATCACTTCTGCACCGGCAAATGTTTCCAGTTGAGCAATACGTTTGTCAATGAAAGCAGCCTGTGTTAGTTTAGCATCAACACCGCTGGTAGCATTGGCCGCACCAACAAGACCACGAATGCTAAATTGAGCAGTGAGTAAATCGCTACGACGTTGATCATTGACAAACACTTCTGTGTTTAGTCTTTGAAGCTCAACTGCTGGATCTTGGAATTCATTGAACTCCGCAGTTAGATTGATTTTGATACCTTTGATGATATCATTAATTGAATTTTGAATAGCGTTTGCTTTGCGTAGTGAAACGTTCATATCTGTATCCCTTTGTTTCTTTAATTTTATTTTTTCTTACGTAATTTGTCAAGTATTTCTGGCCCAACTTTACCTTCTTGGATTTCCATTAGTGCTGTCATAACTGGATGAGTGTGTTCAAATCTTTCACTCTCTTTGTTATTACGTTTAATTTCTTTCGCTCTTAGCGAAGCGCCAATGACCATACTGAACCTATTGTCGCCAAAGTTTTTAACACACAAATCTGTATCAAGATTGGGACCACGACTTTGAAATTTCTTTTCCATTTTTTTACCTATTCAAAAAGTTAACGGTCCTGTAAAAGGTCAAGTAATAGACCGGACAATATGCAAACGGGACTAGCCCTAAGCCAAAGTACAAAATACAATGCACAGAGGCTTGAATATTTCCGAGTACAAATGACAAAGGTATATGATTTCGGATCACTCAAGCACGGGCACGTTTTCAAGGCGTGCTTGCCAGTAATTTTCGTCATCGCACGAAGCGATAACAGCGCCTATCCTCGTCTACCTTTTACATCGCCGGTTAGTTTGACTTTCGCCTAACTAACAAAACAATTATAACAATTAATTAAGATTATGTCAATAGTGAATCTGCCAAACCTAATACTAATAATTCAGAGGCAGTTAGATAAGTGTCAGTTGGACAAAGAAGTTTTCTTTTGATAGTTTTGGCATCTAATTCACAGGCGCTTTCAATTATTTCTAACATTCGATTATTACAATGTTCGCCTTCCTGCATAGTGGCTTTTAGGTCATGATGCTTGCCTTCTGTACAGTCACTATATTGATGACACATGATACCAGTATTTGGTGCAATTATTCTATTACCAGGAGTTCCTGAAACAAATATTAAAAATCCAGCACTCATAACACTACCAATACCAATTGTCCTAATGGTATGTTTACTAACTCGCATTAGGTCAATCAAAGCAAATGCTTGATATAAATCACCGCCTTGTGTATTAACGTATAACGTCAGTGTTTTGGATTCATTACTGAGATTTTCATAGACAAGCCATTGAATTGCCGATCGAATAGTGTCTTCATCAATGTCACCCGTCAAAAAATGTACGTGTGAATTAAGTAGTTTGGATTCTACTCGTTCTTGTGCGGTGGTGTAATCTAAAGGTTTGCTCATTTTCTATTCAAATTAATATTTATTTGAGAGAACTGAGCATCAGAAATTAATGCCAGTGTCCCTGAAAACAATGCCGAATTTCGTGTTCTAAGGAACCCAAAATTGGAGTTTTACTTGTAATGACAATACAGAAATCTTTAGTCCAAAAACTACATGCTCTAGGATCGATAAAGTTTGTTTTAGACTTCAACTCTACACCTTTTTCTCTGCAAGTTTTTAAAACATCTTTTTCGTCAACTGTAATCCAAGTTATTTTAGAAGTGTTTGTTAATTTTTTAGTGGCGTCATATGTTTCTGTAGCAGACAGATAAGGATCATTGCCAGCAACTGAGTAATTAATGAAACCAAAAAGAACAAAAAATAACAAAATCTTTTTCATATCAAACTCCAGTGTGTGTGTTAAAAATGGTGTGGTCGGAAGGGTTCGAACCTCCATAGGCGTTGTCTAAGACGTTGCCCGACCCATAGCATCGCTTCACAGCGAGCCTGGAGCTTTCCCGATTTGCTTACGACCACATTATAATTATATAGCCATACTACTTATCTGTCAAGTTCCAGACTGCCGATTAAATCAATTTACTTTTTTAATGCTTCCATATGAGCGAGCATCGTTGCCCATTCTGTTTTTGGATTAGTACCTTCATTGAAAGTATGTAGTCCCAAAAGAGTCTTATTAGAATCATTAGGAACTTTGAAATAAATGTTGGCATAGGTACAATCAAAATCGTCATCTGCATCATGGCTGTACCATGGGTGTTCACTCATTTCATCAAAGACATACTCATAATCTTCTCGATTTCCGCCACCATTTCGAGTATGGACAACGATGTATCCATCTTCCATATAGACATTACGGAAACGTCCAAAGTCCTCACGAGTCTTACCAAGGAACTCCAGAATTTTATCTGTATCTGGGTTCATACCAAAAAGTGTGTTATACAAACTCATTCGACACTCCTAAAAGTTCTCCAATCATCAATGTTGGGCTTTTCGTTTTCATCATAGGCCCAACCCAATGCCTTCATCATACGATGCTTGACTAGCAAGTTTGGCATACGAAAGCGACCAGTATCCTGGAAGCCCATCATAACACCAATTTCGCATACAGCACCGCTACGGCAAATACCTGCGAAGCAATGAACAACAACATTCATTTGGTTGTCCTTTGCATGTTGTAGCAAACGAACAAGCTCGTTAGCCTGCTCTTGACTGCATCGCATAGCTTCGTCAAGAACCTGATCATTCTTTTCTACATCTAAAAATTCAAAGTTGTGAATCTCTTTGAACTTGTGTGCAGGAGTAGGGCGCCAACTTGCTGGATCAACAATGCTGATCAGCATACTGTTCTCCCCAGCCTCATGATGAAATCTTTTTGGGATATCATCTGCGGCTACGTTTTCAATCCAAGGCATACTTGCCTCCTTAACATTCTATATCAATATTGCGACCCTTGTCCAAATCCAAACGAATATTTCGTTCTACTCTTTCTTCAGCTATCCTGTCAAGATTTCTTTTTTCTACAAGTTTACGATAGTCTTCGTCTCTTTTCTCTTGGAAACGAACCTGTTCTAAATTGTATCTTTGAATCTGTACTTGTTGTACTCCAGATATCTCCATTTAAATTCTCCGTTTTTTCCAAGTATAATCTACTCCGCTAGGAAGTTTACCATCCTTAACTTCGTCGGCACCAAATATGCCAACCAATTCCATACCACCGCCTTTGATGCTAACAAAACAGTTTAGCTCTTTACTAAACTTCATTGCCTCATCAAGAGTGACAAACTCTTTACTTACTTCTTTACTTTCTACTATAAACATCTAAATCCTTTACCATTCAGACTCATACTCCTCTGTATAAGTCTCAGACATATCAATAATGTCGTTAAAATCCTTAGCACCACGACGGATATAGGCCTTGCCTCCATCAGTAAAAATGGCACCACATTTGCAACTCACAAAATCATGTCTGTGTTTGCTTTCAATAATGTCACCACATTGACGACATTGGCATTTGTTCACTACAACGACTTCTCTAGTTCTAGTTACCACAGACTTCTCCTATATGTTTGCAATTACCTCGAAAAGTAAATCCTGGACAAGTGCAAGTCTGCGCTTCTGGATCTACCCAATAACTGTTACCTTTACTACCTTTAACTTCTACAAGATTACTTTCTTGTTTTGGTGTGTCAAACAACTTGACATCTGCCTTAACAAATTTGCGACCCCTCTTGTCAATTCGAATAGGGTTTTTAAAATATTCCGGCTTTCCTTGTCCCCATTTGATATAGGCATGCATCTTATCGCCTTCCATCAAATAGATGTGATTAGGCTGATGAGTCACATCTTTCCAAACGGTTACTTCTTTTAATGCTTCCATTATACAGCTCCTTCATAACGAGCAATCACGTACCAATCTGGAACAACTTTTTCGTTGTTGTGTTTTAGATTGTAGTCGATAGCATATTGCCGAGCTTCTGCTTCATTGTCAAAATACACATCATCCCAAGGTTTTTGCCCCCAACCGCGTTCATACTCTGTGAGTGAAACACGATAACCAACTGGTTTTGCAATTCTAGGCATATTCGACTCCTTTCTTTTACTGTACTTACAGTATAACATCAGAGTTCGGTTTTGTCAATTCTAGAAGTGTTGTATTTTTACAACAATTAGATGACCGAATATTCGTAATTAACTGTATCCAAATTTTCACGGAAAATAATAGCACCGTTTTTCAAATGGAACTTACGAGCCATTTCGGTTTTTGGACTAAGTGTTACAAATCTTGTAATGGTAGGGAAAGTTTTTTTAATTTGGTTGACCGTTTCTCTTAACAATTCTACACCTGCTCCTGGAGCGTAACTCCATATTGTGTAAAAAATGGCGGTCGTTGGTACGTCTGGTTCGTTAATCAATTCGTTAACAGAACTGGGAACAAAGTCATGAAGACTAACACACACTATAGCTCTTGGCTTTTCGTCTTCAACTAAGCTACTAACAAATTTATTTTTACCAATTCTAAAATCCACAGGTAATTCAGGGCGAACAGGGTCGTCCTTAATGTACTGCAATAGTGGATTAGAAATGTCTTGGATTAATAGTAGCATATAATCTTACTTATACAAACTGCAAGAAAAATATGCAGATAAAGAAAAACCTCAGTGTAAGTACTATGTCTTAGTGACTGAGGCCATAATAGTTGGAGCGGGTAGCGAGAATCGAACTCGCAAATAATCCTTGGCAAGGATTCAGGTTACCTTTACATCATACCCGCACTAAATGCTGTGCTAATACCATACAACTGATCCATACCCATATAGTATTAAATCCTACTAGAGTTGGAAGTAGTTTTTTGTTACTAGCCCATATTAGTGTAAGACTAGTAAACAATGTTAAGAAAAATAACCACCAAACTTGTATTCCAAAAATCAAACTAGGAACAATAATTACTGCTTTAGCGGCCCAGCTGGCAAATTCTACAATATTATAATCAGTCCAGTATTCTCGAGTAAACCACATTCCGTAACATGATTTAATTTTTTCCCATTTAGAATGAGAATATACTATTCCAATTAGAATAAAAAATGCTAAATTAGCATACAGAATTTGATCTAGCGTCATTTTTCCTTTCTAAAAAGACTTGAAATATATTCATCAAAAAATATTATTTCACATCCTGTCTTAACATTATTTCTAAGATATTTAACGATTCCTTCATCAGACTCCACGTAAGTTTGAATATTTGGATTGTCGTTTAAAATTTTTTCTTTATAGGCACCTGGAGTTTCGTCTAAACATTCATGAAACAATCTATTAGGAAGTTCAATTAAGTGTCTATTACACCAAGTCCAAGTGGTACTTCTGTGACTAGCAGGTCTTGCGGTGATAATAGCATATGGTCCTGATGGATTAAACAATGGTTTCATATACATTGTTAGACCATAGAAGTCATCTAAACTTTTAATAAATGGAATTTGATCACAATCTGGCACTAAAACGCCATCTAAATCAAATGCAATTTTAATCACGGAATCTGACACCACGTTCCTCAATATTAATAGGTTTAAAAAAACAAGCCATGTCGTCTGCCCAAAAGTCTAACAATTTTCCATATAGACAATTTTTGTCTGGGCAAAACAAATCTAACATTACGCAACCTACCATGTACTCATGCTCGTATTTGATTTTTTCCATAAACTGATGAATTTGTTTTTGGGTTCCACCACTGACAAAGTTCTCATCAATGAACATTATACGCTTTGAGTTTGGATTGGCTACTTGGAAATGTTCAAATTTTGGATTGTAGTAACCTAAATCCAAATTAAGTTTCTGTGCAATAAATGTTGCAAAAGGCATGCCACTCCTAGCAACACCAATGATTTCATCTGGCTTCCAGGCTGCAACTTTGTCCATTAGATTATCACAGTATCGCATCATTTCATCATACCCAATTGCTCGGGCAGGGAGTGGGTACATGTCTTTGTTCATTTCTTTTTCTTTTCTTGTTCTTTTGCAGAACGAATGGTTTCTAAATGTTTCACCAATTCTTCGTACTCTTCATCATTAAGAGGATTTATTGGCGTTTGGCTACTATGATGTCCAAATAGGCTAAAACTCTCTCTAGTAAAAATAGTAACAGGTTTCCAATATTTTGATGCTATATTATTAATTACAATAACGCCTATAGCAATTACAACAAAACCCAAAATTGTTAAAATACTTCCCGCCAAAAAAATTGCGGATTGATCCATGTCCATTATGATAACCTTTCTATGTGTGTTAAGTGGTGCATCGTGAGAGGGTTGAACTCCCGACCTTGGCCTTGTAAGGGCCCTGCTCTACCACTGAGCTAACGATGCGCTTAATATTTTTATTATACTATTATTTTGTTTGAGATGCAAGAACTCTATAACCTTTTCCGGTAGGATGGACACCATCGGCACTCATGTGATCTTTTGGTCTAGGTAAAATCACATCACCATATTCTTTTGCAATTCGAACAATGGCATCATGTGGAATGGGTTTTCTTTCTTGACCAGGGTCAATCCAAAATACACGGTCCCCTTTAATGGATTCACGCATTTTACGAAGTTCTGCTTCTGTCTTAACACCTTTATGGTCATTGGCTCCTAAACTAATGATAATAGTTTTAGCAGAGTGACTTGATGCTTTACTCAAATAATCTTTATTCCATTGCCAACTGTTCCAGCCACCTTTAGAATAACTTACGCATTCTGGTCGTGCCATTGATGTTCCTACTGCTATACTATCGCCAATAATTAAACATTCTAACATAGTTGCCTCTTCTAAAATGGTTGCGGGTCCCGGAATCGAACCAGGATCTCGAGCTTATGAGACTCGTGAGTTACCGTTTCTCTAACCCGCGTTAGTTTATTCTGTACGTTGGATGATGTGATATCCAAATTGTGTTTGAACTGGCTGTTTGCCAGTTTCATTTACTGCTAGAGCAAAAGTTGCTTCTTCAAAGGGCTTAACCATCTGACCAGGACCAAACGTTCCTAAATCTCCGCCTCTGTGTGCGCTACCACATTTACTATGTGCTTTTGCCAATTGTGCAAAACTTTCGCCTGCATCTAACTGACTAATAATTTTATTAGCCAATTCTAAGTTCTCTACTAAAATGTGTCGTGCTCTTACTTGCATATATTTTCCTTTTTAAATGGCTCCCCGGGCAGGGATCGAACCTACGACCAATTGGTTAACAGCCAACTGCTCTACCGCTGAGCTACCAGGGAATAAATTACTTTATAGGTGCTCTCTGTGACGCTTGAATTCTCGGTAGCCCTACTCTTCATGGCCGGTCCTTGTACATGGTCGACATTGACAAGTATTTCGGTGTTCCACTGTAGCTACTCAAAGAGCATCTATAAAGTGTCTAG